>UMKL01023660.1_pt1 | contig 9976 bp, 10 predicted proteins | sample 1966241 | NCBI WGS metagenome assembly UMKL01 (sample SAMEA4836170, study PRJEB28245) | human gut metagenome | biome: gut microbiome; material: fecal sample | place: Denmark | collected 2008 | reverse complement strand
GGGGGATTTCTTCGTTTTTACGCCTCGAAATCACTAAAAAACTTAAAAAATGCGCCTAAAATGAATAATTTGCATAATAATAAGGAGAAAAGGTCGAGTTTTTAAAGAATTCTCAGTAAATTTGCAGCTAAAAATAAAATAGGATAGAATGAAAAGGAAGTTTTTTGCTTTCATAGCGCTGATTACAGCTACGCTCTCGCTCTCTTCTTGCTTGAGCAGCGATGAAACAACAGTAGAATATACACATGATACAGCCATCACGGCTTTCTCGTTGGGTAGTCTTGACAGATATACCAAAACGAAGGCAGGTAAAGATACCTTGCTCAAGGCTAATGTGACGGGCTCTGACTATAAATTTTACATAGATCAGGCACAACGCTTGATTTATAATGTAGATTCCTTGCCTTGTGGGGTGAGGGATACTGCCATATTGGCTACTATCAGCAGCAAGAATAGCAGCCCTATTCTCCTGATGGATATCAACAAGACTGATTCTGTCGCAGCATACTATTCAAGCTCTGATTCCATCAACTTCTCAAAGCCTCGCTTTATTAGAGTTTACAGCAGCGACTACTCTGTCTATGCCCAGTATAAGGTTACCGTAAACGTACATAAGGAGTTGCCTTATGAGTTTAAGTGGCATGAGCTGGCTCAGAACAACAGTCAGTTGGCAGCATTCTCTGATTTGAAGGCTGTAGCTTGTGGTGATGATATCTATGTATTCGGCAAGACTGCCGATGGTACTAAGGTGCTGAAGTCAGCCATCAATGATGGCAACGCCTGGTCATCTATTGTGATGAACGTAAGCTTAAGTAGTGACGCTTACCAAAGTGCAGTAGCGCTGGATGGCAAACTCTATATCTCAGATGCCGGCAAGGTTTATGCTTCTGCCGATGCTGAAACATGGACAGAGGTTTCTGAAAACGCAGATATCAAGCAGCTCATTGGTGCAAGCAGCAAGTATCTCTATGCTTATACAGCTACAGGTATCTCTGTTTCAAAAGATAAGGGTGCCAGCTGGAAGGCAGAGAGACTTGATACAGATGCAGACTATTTGCCAAAACAGAATATCTCAATGAATGTGGCTGGCGTACTCTCTGCTAAGGATGTAGAGAATGTAATGCTGCTGGGTACTCGCGACAAGGCTTTGAAAGATACGGTTGCTACCACATGGTTGCGCACGGTTGACTATGCAAATGAAGACGGACAGTGGAACTATCTGGAAATCGAAAACAATAAAAGTGGAAAGATGCCTTGGCTGGATCAGGTAATTACCTGTGCTGCCGATACAGGCTTCGTTGCTTTAGGCAGTAATGGTAAATGGTATAAGAGCCAGAATGCCGGATTGACTTGGAAGCAGGATAAGATGGTTGTTCTGCCTGCTAAGTTTGCTACTGATACTGAAGGTCGTTTCGCTTTCTGCCGTGACAAGCAACATTATTATTGGATTATCAGAAACGGATACGTATGGAGAGGACGTTTCAATATAGATGGCTGGAGCAAGGAAGATTAATCATCCTGCTTGCCTTCTTAACTCTGGGCTGTATGGCGGTTCGTGCACAAGACGATCCGCAATATCGCATGGAGATAGGCGCCGGTGTGGGAGTAATGACCTATGAAGGCGACTTTAACGGAAATGTGCTTGGCGACATGCAACCTGCCGGTTTCCTGGTGGGAAGATACAATTTCGACCCTTACAAGGACTTGAAACTGAGCGTGGGCTTTGGAAAAATAAAAGGTTCTTCGGCAAATGTGGATACTTTCTATCCTGATTATGCGGAGAATCCCTATTCCTTCAATCATACGCTGGTGGATATGAATCTGGTGTTTGAGTACAACTTCTGGCCCTACGGAACAGGCAGAGACTATCGTGGAGCCCAGCGCCTGGTTCCTTATATACTGGGTGGCCTGGGAGCAACCTATGTAAAAGGTAACGAAAAAAATGTATTTACAGCCAACGTGCCTTTAGGCATCGGCGCAAAATATAAAGTGAACGAAAGGTTGAACTTGGGACTGGCCTGGACTTTCCATTTCTCGCTCAGCGATGAACTGGATGGTGTGAAAGACCCTTACTGGGTAAAGAGCAGTGGCATTTTCAAGAATACCGATTGCTATTCTACCATAGCCGTTTCGGTGACCTATAGTTTCAGTGCAAAATGTAAAACTTGTAATAAAGAAGAATGATGGACAACTTAGATATGAACAGGATTCCTGAGCACATCGCTATCATTATGGATGGCAATGGTCGCTGGGCAACAGAACGGGGCAAGGAGCGTAGCTACGGCCATCAGGCTGGAGTAGATACCGTGCGCCGAATTACATCGGAGTGTACCAGGTTGGGGGTAAAATATCTCACCCTCTATACTTTCTCTACAGAGAATTGGAACCGTCCGGCCGATGAGGTTGCTGCCTTGATGGGACTGGTACTGACTTCGCTCGAAGATGAAATCTTCATGAAGAATAATGTCCGCTTCCGTGTGATAGGCGATTTGAAACGCCTGCCACAACAGGTGCAGGACAAGCTTCAGGAGACCATGGACCATACTGCGAAGAACGATTCGATGACTATGGTAGTGGCATTGAGCTATTCTTCACGTTGGGAAATCCTGAATGCTACAAAGAAAATGGTAAAAGAAGCACTCGAGTCTGGTTCAACCTATGAGCAGATAGAGGATAAACTGACAGAGGAGAACTTCGAGAAGCATCTTGAGACCAGTTTCATGCCGGATCCTGAACTTCTGATACGTACAGGAGGTGAACTCCGTATCAGCAACTATCTTCTTTGGCAGATAGCTTATTCAGAGTTGTATTTCTGTGATACCTTCTGGCCAGACTTCAATGAAGAAGATCTGCACAAGGCAATAGCAAGTTATCAGAACCGCCAACGTCGATTTGGAAAAACCGAGGCACAGGTGGAAGAGGAGGAGAAATAGGCAAACCTCATACAAGCATAGAAAAATCATATTATATATAATAAGGTATAAATGAATAGATTTAAAAAGATTTTCATCCTGCTGTTCGGCGTAATGGCATGCATGCAGATTCAGGCACAAGATAAAATCGTAAACCCTGACATCTCGTATGCTGGTACACCTCGTACCCTTAAGATTGGTGGTATCAATGTTTCGGGTGTTGAGGGCTACGAAGACTATGTTCTCACAGGTATCTCAGGCCTCAGTGTGGGCGATGAGATTACTGTGCCTGGCGACGAGATTACCAATGCCGTAAAGCGCTACTGGAAACATGGACTCTTCTCGAAGGTGGCTATCGCTGCCGACTCTATCGTAGGTGAGAAGCTTTATCTCCATATCTATCTTGCGGTTCGTCCACGTATCTCTAATATCAACTATGTTGGTTTGAAGAAGAGCGAGCGTGAAGATATGGAGCAGAAGTTGGGTATGGTAAAGGGCACTCAGGTAACTCCGAATATGCTCGACCGTGCCAAGATTCTTGCCAAGAAGTATTTCGATGATAAGGGCTTCAAGAACGCTGATATCCAGATTAACCAGCGCGATGATATTGCCAACAAGGGACAGGTAATTCTGGATGTTGTTGTTGACAAGAAAGAAAAAATCAAGGTACATCAGATAACAATCGATGGAAACGAACAACTTTCTGACCGCAAGATTAAGGGTGGACTCTTCTCGAAGGGTGCTTTTGCCAAGACGCATGAGGCTGGTAAGTTCGCCTCTTTCTTCAAGTCGAAGAAGTTTACTCCTGAGAGATGGAAGGAAGATAAGCAGAAACTCATCGACAAATATAATGAGTATGGTTTCCGTGATGCTCAGATTCTAGAAGATAGCGTGAGCAACTTCGATGAGAAGCACGTTAATATCTACATCAAGGTAGACGAAGGTAAGAAATACTATATCCGTAACATATCCTGGGCAGGTAATACCGTTTACTCTTCAGCTTATCTCGAAGCATTGCTCGGCATGAAGAAGGGCGATGTATATAACCAGAAGATATTGGGTAAGCGCCTGAATGAAGATGATGACGCAGTTTCTAACCTCTACTATAATAATGGTTATGTGTTCTCTCGTATCGAACCGACTGAAATCAATATTGATGGCGACTCTATCGATTTGGAGATGCGCGTAACAGAGGGACCTCAGGCTTATCTGAGCCATGTACGTATCAATGGTAATACCCGTCTTTATGAAAACGTAGTGCGTCGTGAACTTCGTACCAAGCCAGGTGACCTTTTCTCTAAGGATGCTCTGATGCGTTCGGCTCGTGAACTTGCTTCTATGGGACACTTTGATCCAGAGAAGGTTAGCCCGGATGTAAAGCCTAATCCTGAAGATGGTACGGTTGATGTAAACTGGAACCTGGAGCAGAAGAGTAACGACCAGATTGAGTTCTCGCTCGGTTGGGGTCAGACGGGTGTCATCGGACGTGTGGGCTTGAAGCTCAACAACTTCTCTATGGCAAACCTCTTCAACAAGAACAAGGAGCATCGTGGTATCATGCCTATCGGTGATGGTGAGGTGCTGAGTATCGGTGCACAGACCAATGGTACCTACTACCAGAGCTATAACGTAAGCTACTCTACCAACTGGTTTGGCGGCAAGCGCCCTATCCAGTTCAGCGTAGGTGCATACTACAGTAAGAGTACCGACGTGTCAAGCAACTATTACAATAGTGCTTACATGAACAACTATTACAGTTATATGTATGGTTATGGTTCTAGTTACTATAACAACTACGAGAATTATTACGATCCAGACAAGTATATCCAGATGGTGGGTGTAAGCCTCGGTTGGGGTAAGCGCCTCCGTTGGCCGGATGATTACTTCACCTTGTCTGTACAGTTGGCTTACCAGCGCTACATGATGAAGAACTGGAGCTATATGTTGATGACCAACGGTAATGCGAACAACTTGAACTTGACCATCGCATTGAACCGAACATCAACCGATAACCAACTCTTCCCACGTCGTGGTTCTGAGGTTGAGGCAAGTGTCAACCTTACTCCACCATGGAGTGCGTTCGACAACAAGGACTACAAGAATCTTGCCAACGATTCTAAGTCGCCAACCTATTCTGCTGAGCAGCAGGAGAAGTACAGATGGATTGAATACCATAAGTGGAAGTTCAAGGCAAAGACTTATACTGCACTCACAGAGGGTCAGAAGTGCTTCGTATTGATGACCCGTGTAGAACTCGGTTTGCTCGGTTCTTATAGCAAGTATAAGAAGAGTCCGTTCGAGACCTACTATGTGGGTGGTGACGGTATGAGTGGATACTCATCATATTATGGTGAGGAAACAATCGGACTCCGCGGTTATGAGAATGGTTCTGTATCTTACAGTCCTACCACCGGTTACTATGCTTATGCATACGACCGCTTCTCATTGGAGCTTCGCTATCCATTCCTCTTAGGTAACACAACCATTTACGGTTTGACCTTCGTAGAGGCTGGTAACGCCTGGTATGAAACCAAGAAGTTCAACCCATTCAGCATGAAACGTAGTGCCGGTGTCGGTGTACGTATCTTCTTGCCTATGGTTGGTCTGATGGGTATTGACTGGGCCTACGGTTTCGATACAGTATGGAATGGTAGCTCATATAAGAAGGGTGGAAGCCAGTTCCACTTCATCTTAGGTCAGGAATTCTAAAAATGGGTTTTATGAAGAAAATAGTATTGATGCTGATGATGGCTGTAGCAGCCATCTCAGCACATGCACAGAAATATGCATTGATAGATATGGAGTACATCTTGAAGAATGTACCCGCTTATGAGCGTGCCAACGAGCAGCTGAATCAGGTAAGCCGCAAATGGCAGGCTGAGGTAGAAGCTCTTAACACAGAGGCAAGCACCATGTATAAGAACTATCAGAACGAGGTAGTGTTCCTTTCCCAGGAGCAGAAGAAGGCTAAGCAGGATGCCATCATGCAGAAAGAGAAGGAGGCTAGCGATTTGAAGAAAAAATATTTTGGTGCAGAAGGCGACCTCTATAAGATGCGTGAGGCGTTGATGGGACCTATTCAGGAAGAGATTTATACAGCCGTAAAAGAGATTTCAGACCTGCGCGGATATTCGCTTGTTCTCGATAGAGCTAGCAACAGCGGCATCATCTTTGGCTCTCCTAAGATAGATATTAGCAACGAAGTGCTCCAAAAATTAGGTTATTCCAAATAATAATTGTATATTTGCAGCCGGTAAGTACATGTGCCAATGGTTGGCGGCATGAAAACTTCATTTAGAAATTAATAATTAAAAAGAATAGAACAATGAAAAAGCTTATTTTAATGTTGATGCTCTGTGCACCAATGACTATGATGGCTCAGAAGTTTGGTAAAGTAAATACTCAGCAGATTATGCAGTCTTTGCCAGATGTAGCTAAGGCTAATGGCGAGATGGAAGCTCTCCAGAAGCAGAAGGAGAATGACTTGAAGTCTATGCAGGATGAGTTCCAGCGTAAGGCTGACGAGTATCAGAAGGGGTCCAGCACAATGAACGCTACGGCAAAGCAGCAGAAGGAAACTGAGTTGCAGACTCTCCAGCAGAAAATTCAGCAGGCTTACCAGGATGGTCAGCAGGAGTTGCAGAAGAAGAGCAGCGAACTCATGCAGCCTATCGTAGCAAAGGTACGTACAGCTATCGAGGCTGTAGGCAAGGCTGGCAACTACACCTTCATCTTCGAGGATGGTGCAGCTGTATATACAGGTACTAACGTAGTAGACGTTACTAAGGAAGTACAGGCTAAGATTAAGTAATCAAGGCAAATAAAAAGAATATAGATTGAGGGCAGGCAGAAGTGCTTGCCCTTATTTCTCATTTTCAATAACGAGGTATTTATAAGGTATTCATCATAAACGGTATCACTCATCATGAAAAAGAATCTCTTATTTCTGGCTTTTGCTCTCATCTCTTTGACTGTTTCAGCCCAGCATACAACGCCTGCAGCAAAGGTTCAGCAACAACAGATTGCTGTATCTGCTCCTTTGCATTTTGGCTACTTTAGTTTTGATAAGGTTTTTCATACTATGCCTGGTTACGCTATAGCCAAGCATAATATGGATGAACTCCGTGAGAAATACGATGCAGAAACGAAACGTGTAGAAACTGAGTTTAATGCTAAGTATGAGGAATTTCTTGATGGACAGCGCACTTATGCCAAGACAATTCTGGAGAAACGTCAGGCTGAATTGCGTGAATTGATGGAGAAAAATATTGCCTTCAAGGCTGAGGCTACCCGCCTGTTGCAGCAAGCAGAGAATGATGCTTATGCTCCGCTCAAAGCAAAAATAAACGAGGAAGCTAAAAAGATTGGCAAGCAGAAGGGGTTTGCCTTTATCATCAATACAGACAATAATGCAGCTCCTTATCTCAACGAAGAGATGGGGGAGGATATTACAGCTTTGCTGGAGGAGACTTTGAAATGATGCTGCCTTCTAATCCCGGACCAATCGGTGTCTTTGATTCTGGTTATGGCGGACTGACCATCCTGCATGGGTTGCGCCAGACGATGCCTCAGTATGATTATATGTACTTGGGTGATAACGCTCGTGCTCCTTATGGCTCGCGTTCGTTTGAGGTGGTTTATAAGTTTACACGCCAGGCTGTGCTTAAACTTTTCTCTATGGGGTGTCATCTCGTTGTCCTGGGATGTAATACTGCTTCGGCTAAGGCACTACGTTCTTTGCAGCAGCGCGATATTCCTGAGTTGGATCCCAGCAGAAGAGTTCTGGGTATTATCCGCCCTACTGCCGAAGTAATTGGTACTATTACCAAGAGTAATCACGTGGGACTTTTGGCTACAGAAGGTACTATTAAAAGCCAAAGTTATAATATGGAAATTTCGAAACTTTGGCCAGAGATTCAGGTGAGTGGCGTGGCTTGTCCGCTTTGGGCTGCCATCGTGGAAGCCAATGAAGCAGATAGTCCGGGAGCTGATTATTTCGTAAAGAAACGCATCGACCAGCTGATGCTGAAGGACGCTGATATTGATACCATTATTTTGGGTTGCACGCATTATCCGCTTCTTATGAGCAGCATTGTGAAGAATCTTCCTGATGGCGTAAGAGTGGTTCCGCAAGGACAATATGTAGCAAACAGTCTGAAAGATTATCTGAACCGCCATCCGCAGATGGAACAGATGATAACCAAAACAGGCTCTTGCCGATATCTCACAACAGAGAGTGAGGATAAATTCAAGGAATCTGCACAGATTTTCCTTCATGAACAGGTGGAGGTTACACATGTAGACCTTGAATAGTTTATAGTTAATAATTTATAGTTAATAGTTATGCAAGAAACAAGACAAAACCGTATATCAAGACTTCTCCAGAAGGAGTTGAGTCTTATCTTCCAGTCACAAACCCGCATGATGCATGGTGTGATGGTAAGTGTTACTAAGGTTAGAGTAAGTCCAGATCTCAGTATCTGTACTGCTTACTTGAGTGTGTTCCCTTCTGAAAAAGGAGAGGAGATTTTGAAGAACATCAATGCAAATGAGAAGACGATTCGTTTCGATTTGGGTAAAAAAGTGAGAAACCAGTTACGTATTATTCCAGAACTCCGTTTCTTCCTTGATGATAGTCTCGATTATTTGGAGCACATTGATGAACTCTTGAAAAAGTAAAAGAGTAAAGAAGTAAAAAGACAAGGGAGTTAAGACGGCAATTCTTGACTCCCTATACTGTTATATAAATAAGGTAAGATAGAATTATGAATTTCCCATTCTTTATAGCTCGCAGGTATCTTTTCTCAAAGAAGAGTACGCACGTCATCAACGTCATCAGTTCTATTTCTGTAATAGGAGTGGCGGTAGCTACGATGGCTCTGGTCATCGTTCTGAGTGTTTTTAACGGCTTCCATGACCTGGTAGCTTCACTCTTTACGAGTTTTGACCCACAACTCAAGGTTGTGCCTGTTGAGGGAAAGACTGCACCTGCAGATGATCCTATTCTTACTAAGATTCGTCTTTTGCCGCAGGTGGATGTTGCAACAGAAACCGTAGAAGATCAAGCTCTTGCAATCTATAATGATCATCAGGCTATGGTGAAAATCAAGGGTGTAGATGATAATTTTGCAGAACTTTCTCATATTACAGATATTTTATATGGTGATGGTTCCTTCTCCTTGCATGCTGCCAATCTGGAATATGGAACAGTAGGTATCCGTCTTGCCCAGAATTTTGGCATAGGAGCACAATGGGATGGTTTCCTGAAAATCTATGCTCCTAAAAAGGAAGGACAGCTGGATATGACTAACCCTGGTGATGGCTTTGTTGTTGACTCGCTTAACTCTCCTGGCGTACTTTTTGCCGTTAAACAGGCTAAGTATGATAAAAACTACATCATCACTTCTATTTCATTTGCCCGTAATCTCTTTGGTCAGCAAGGTATGCTCTCTGATTTGGAATTACGCTTGAAACCGGGTAGCAATCTGGATGCTGTAAAGGCTGAGATGCAGCAGATAGCTGGTAATAAATATAAAGTGCTTGACAGATTTGAACAACAGGAAGATACCTTTAAAATTATGTCGATAGAGAAGATGATTGCTTATATCTTCTTGACCTTTATCTTAGTTGTTGCATGTTTCAATATCATCGGCTCGCTTTCTATGCTTATTATTGATAAGAAAAATGATGTAGTGACTCTTCGTAATCTTGGAGCTAACGATAAGCAGATTACCAGAGTATTTCTTTTTGAAGGTAGAATGATAGCTGTGATAGGTGCTGTTATCGGTATCGGATTGGGCTTGCTCCTCTGCTTTTTGCAGCAGCAATATGGATTTGTACGTCTGGGAGATTCTGAAGGCTCCTTTATTGTTGATGCTTATCCGGTAAGTGTCCATTACTCAGATGTTGCCATTATCTTCGTTACTGTAATTGCTGTAGGTTGGCTTGCTGTATGGTATCCTGTAAGAGCGCTGAGTAAAAGGCTGTTGAGTTAAAACCTACAGAATTTCTTATACTTGGGTGCATATACTAAAAGAAATGGCATGAATCTTTCATGGGGGATT
>UMKL01020988.1_pt1 | contig 10176 bp, 9 predicted proteins | sample 1966241 | NCBI WGS metagenome assembly UMKL01 (sample SAMEA4836170, study PRJEB28245) | human gut metagenome | biome: gut microbiome; material: fecal sample | place: Denmark | collected 2008 | reverse complement strand
CCACGCCCGGGACTAACTTTAAAATGTCGTTGACACTCGCTGCTTCCGCACGCTGAATGTCGTCGCGCGAAATGACAGCCACAATCTTTGCCGACTGCAATGCAGTGAGCGGAGCACGCGAACCCGTTACGAGCACCTCGTCGAGCTTCACCTCCTCACGGCTCAGCGAGTCGAGAGCCAGAGCCGACGCTACCGGCTTCGTGCTGATGCCATCTGCCTTGGCGTTGGTGAGCGTAGCCACACTGAGCGTGCAGATGAGCACCTCGCGACCCAGGCAGCTGAAAAGAGCGTAGCTGCGGCGCGTGAAGTGCTTGAAATGCAATGCCACAGGGCGTGCGTTGAAATTGTTTTTGAACATAAAAAATATAAATTGTTAATGATGATAGGGGCGTTTTGAGCGTGCAAAGTTAGTATAAACTCGGCAAATTACCAAATAAGCAGGCTCGTTTTTCACCTACTCGTACACGCCGTACACCATGTAGCTGCCGTCGCCACGCAGCGTGATGCTCTCGCCCGTCGCCTCGTTGAGCGTGCCTTGCCACATCGCTGCGAACGCATACGGCTGCCAGCGCAGACCGTCGCCCTCAAGGTGCGAGCACGTGAGGTTGAAGATGCTCACTTGCTGTCCGGCAAAGGTTGCAAGTTCCGTTGTGCCGGAAGCCGAAAGGAACACGCCGTGGTCGGTAGCCATCAACGCCGCGATGTGCATCTCGCGACGATAGAAGTCGAGCAGCGATATGTTGCCTAATGTGTGGTCCTCGCGCTTGCCCGTAGCTCCGACGTAAGCAATGCGGCGGCATCCACGTTCCACGCAGAAGCGCGTTGCCTTCGTAAGGTCGTTGTAGTCCTGCTCCTCCACCTTATATATAATGTCGCGGTGCGCTGTCAGGAATTCCTGCGACATCGAGTCGCAGTCGCCTATAATCGCCGTCGGTATATATCTGCGTCGTATCAGCTCCTCGCCAGCCGAGTCGCACGCCACAAGCATCCGTGCCTGTTCGACGAGCGTGAGCGGCACAGCATGAGTGGGGAAGTCGCCACCGGCTACAACGACCGCATCGAAGCCGTCCGGCTGTAGCGATGCAAAGCTTTTGGGAGTGTGTGGTTGGTTGCACATGTTTATTATGTTTTAGTTGGCAGTGGTTGTTCGTCAACTGTACACTTTGTTTGGAGCAAGCAAAAGTACGCAACAAAAAGCACTTTCTATTGCTTTTTTCTTTATATTTGCAGCACCAAATCAAACTATTCATCTATTATTCTATTATGGACGAAACCTCGAATGCTCAGCACGTGCTGAAATCGCAAGCCAATTGGGATGCGCTTTATTTCTATCAGAAGTCGGATGTGATATATCAGCTTGCGTTCGCCTTCTGTGAGCGCTTCATACACCTGTACAAAGACCGCACGCGCGACCAAGTGATACAGGCAGCACGTTCGTGTAAGCAAAATATCGTGGAAGGCTTGGCGGACGGTGTCGCCTCCACGGAGATGCAACTGAAGCTACTCAACGTGGCTCGCGCTTCACTGAAGGAGTTGCGCGAGGACTTTGAGGACTATATAAAGTCGCGTCACCTACAGTTCTTCGTTAGCGGTGAACCGCGCTACGCTGATATGCTCAACTATTGTCGCTATCATAATCGCCTGTCCGATTATGAGCCGTTCTTCGCGCAGTGGACTGACGAGCAGATGTGCAACTATGCCATCACTCTCTGCCACTTTATCGACCGGATGATGATGTCGTTCTTGAAGAAACTGGAGCAGGAGTTTATCACCGAGGGCGGCATAAAGGAGCGTATGCACCGCGCTCGCACCGGATATCGCCAGCAGCAAGACGAGCGTTTGAAGCAGCTGGAGGCAGAGCTGCCACGTCTGAAGCAATCCCTCGCCGAGGCACAGGCTGAAACTACGAAGTGGAAGGCTGCTTTTGAGAATCTAAAGCAAAGAGCGCTAAAGATGTATTATGAGAAGGAAGAGGAGATAAAGAGGCTGAAGGAACAGCTGGGGGAGGAGAAACTATAGACGTTCTAGATGTTCTAGATGTTCTAGATATTCTAGATTTTCTAGATTCTCTATACCTGCGCCTTTTTCGCAAGCCCCTTCCACTTCCAATATCCCATGACCGCTATCACCACATACAGCCCGTAGAGCCCAGCCTTGAACGGTATGCCCTTGACCACGTACAGATAGCAGCAGACAACGTCGACGGCTATCCAGAAGAGCCACTGCTCAACATACTTGCGTGCCAATGCCCATAAGCCGACGAAGCTCAGAGCGTTGGTGAAAGCATCGAGCAAGGGAACCGTACTGTTGGTGTAAGCCACCAAGACATAATATGTGGCAGCCCAGGCAAGGAAGAAAAAGCCGAGCGTGCGCAAGATGAGGCGGCGAGGAAAGAACGTTATAGGAAGATCTTCGGAAGAACTGCTAACCGCGCTTGCAGCTCCTATCTTATCAGAGCTAACTGCGCTTGCGCCTTCTTTCTTATCAGAGCCTTTGCGTTTAATCATTGCCTTCCATTTCGCTCCGAACTTCCACACGGCATAGCCGTATATTGCGGCAAGCGTGTAGTAGACAGCCATGCCGGCATCACCATAGAGACCGTGGCTCCAGTAGAGATAAATGTCCATGGCTGGCATCACGATGCCTACAACCCACAGCGCGATGCTCGCACGGTATTCGAGAACGAGATAGATGAGCCCGAGGATTGTTGTGACGATGTCGAGCCAATGAGTGGAGAGAAAATCTGTCATTTTATCAAAAAAAAACAGCCCCTCCCCGACGGGGGAGGGACGAGGTTTTAGAACTTCAGTGTTACGGTTCCCATGCAGTTGAAACCAGCCATTGGGATGTAAGCCACGGTAGAGTTGCGCTTACCCTGGTTGTACCAATCGTAGTAGACGTAGCCAGAAGCTGCATAGTGGCGGTTGAATATATTGTTGAAGTCGGCACCGAGCACAATCTGCTTCAAGCCAAGCATACGCTTAGCGAAGTTGAATGTGTACGAAGCGTTCACGTTAGTCTGCGAATAGCAGGGCAGTGAGCGATCAGAACTCTCGGTGTTGTCGAGATACTGCTTGCTGACGAAGTTGGTGTGCCATGTGGCGCGGAAGCCAGCGAAGTGAACATCTACGAAGCCGTTGAGGATAGCCGACGGCGAGAAAGCAATGGTAGAGCTCTTGTATGTGTTCCATACGGCAGCACCATCCCAGCTCTCGACACACTCCTTGAAGTTATGTAGACGGTTGCGGCTCAGCGCGGCGTTACCCTCTACAGAGAGCCATGAGAGTGGGCTCCAGCCTGCTGACAGCTCAGCACCGAGACGATAAGAGTCCTTGATGTTGCGTGTCAGTGCCTCGCCGATGTCGCTCTTCTCACCAGTCATCACGAACTGGTTGACGTACTTCATGTAGTAGAAGTTGACACCTGCGAACCAGTTCTCGCCCTGATACTGATAACCCCACTCGATGTCGAGCAGACGCTCAGGCGACGGATTGCCGTAGCCGATGTTGTCGGTGAAGTTGTTGCGCTCCGGTTCGCGGTTGGCGTAGGCGATAGAAGCGTAAACCTTATGTCCGTTAGCATCGTAGCTGATGCCTGCCTTCGGATTGACGAAGAAGTAGTTCTCGTTGATGTTGATGCTCTGGTTCTTGTAGTTGCCGTCGGCATCCTGCTCGAAGTGGTCGTTGATGCCGTCGGTCTGATAGTTGACATAGCGCATCTGCATATCGAGGAACCAGTTCCAACCCTTGCCGAACTTGCGGTTAGCCTTGAAGAACCAGCTCCAGTCGTTCTTGTCTGCGTCAGAGTCGTAGTACTTGTAGCGACCATTAGTGAAGTACTTTTCCTCGAGAGTCTTGTCAGCTATGTATGTCACCTTGCCCCAGTGGTTGCAACGGAAGAACTGCATACTAAGACCGCCCGTAACATCCCACAGAGCATCCTTATAGTTCACGTTGTAGAGAGCGCCATAGTTGTTCTGTGTGAGTCCTTTCTTGCGGATAGCATCCGACTTAACCAGTTTCAGTTCGCCGTCCTTTACGTACATCTCGTTGATGCCAAACTTAGAAGCCAACTTTGTGTTCTGCTTGAACTCGGTGTAGTAGCCGTAGCCGTATGTGTAGTGAGCTGTTACGGAGTGGCTCCAACGGTCGGTAGGTTGCCATGTGAAGTTGAGGATGTTGTGGCTCTGCTCGAAGTTGTCAGTGGTCTTATCCCAGTATGAGCCGTTGCGCATCTTGTAGCGTTCTGTTGTAAGTGGCTGACTTGGGTCGGGTGCCCAGTTGTCATCCATCGGGATGTTGAGCGACTCGTAGAGCGGGTTGAACTTGCCCAATCCATGCTTCCACATATCCTTATAGCTCTTGATGCCCCACGCTTTGAGGTCGGTATCGCCGTCGTAGTTACATGCCGGCACGCCGTTCCATGCCTGACCTGTGTGCTCGAAGTTGCCGATGTTCTTATACGAAATCTTGAAGCGGTCGCCGAACCATGTCAGTCCGCCGTAGTACGAACCTGAGCGTCCGCTTGTGCCGTGGATGTATCCGTCGGTATTGGTCTCGTGGTAAGCACCGTCGAGTACGAGGTGATCCCAGAGCAGACCCGTTGAGAACTTGCCGCCAAAGCGGTATGTGTTGAACGAACCGTAAGAGCCAGTAACCTCTACGGTTGGCTTCAGCGACGGCGCAGCTGTAGCAAGCGACACCGCACCACCGAAGGCTCCGTCGCCGTGGGTTGATGAACCGATGCCACGCTGAATTTGTGCGCTACCCATGAGGGCTGCATAGCTGTTCATATTTGCCCAGAACACGCACTGGTCCTCAGGCGAGTTGAGAGGTACACCGTCTACCGTTACGTTAATGCGGCTACCGGCAGCACCACGCATACGCATATAAACAGTACCAGTACCCACGCCGTTCTCGCTCCATGCAAGCACGCCCGGTGTGCGAGCGAAGAGCATAGGCAGCTCTCTACCAGAGGTAGCGAAGCGCTCAAGCTCAGGCTTATTGATGTTTTCTACTGCAAATGGTGAACTCTTCGGGGCTCTTACAGCCTTTACTACCACCTCGTTGAGGTTGTTCACACGGGTAGTGTCGAGCTTGTTCTGCTCGCCAGCAGCTTGCGAAGGGCAAGTGCACGCAGCAGCCAAGGCTACTCCAATGATTTTCTTCATCTTTTTTAAAGTTGATGTTGTTATCCAATAATAAGACTATAAGGGCTTTTGAAATAAAGAAAACCGTTCGTATCTGTACCTTATCGCTACGCCGGTATTATCCGGATCAGCTCTGAGGGTATGTTCTCAGACGGCAAATATTCCGCCACCCCTTAGTCTACACTATATAAACTGGGTGCAAAGTTAACTAAATTTTGCATATTCAAACAATTTGTTTGTATAATAAACCCTAAAAAATGTGCGTAGCGGGCGGAATATGAAAAATTTGTAGTAAGTTTGCAACACTGAAAAGGCGAGCCAATAAAGGGTTGATGCGCCTTTCGATATTCACACATTATATATAATATAGAACGAAAATGGGGCGTTTGAAACTCATTTTGGCTTTGATAAGCCATTATAAATATGCCATAACCATAATCATCGGCGTGCTCACCGTGGGCTTTGTTGATGAGAATAGCTTCCTGCATCGTTTCCAACTCGAGATGCAAATCAGCGACCTGGAGGAGGAAATAGCAAAGTATAATGCGCAGAACGAAAGCGACCTGAAGAAGCTGAAGGAGATGCGCCAGGGTCCGCAAGCGTTTCAGAAGATAGCACGCGAACGCTACTTTATGAAGGCTGACGACGAGGATATCTATGTGCTTAGCGACGACCCCCAACCTGAAAAAGCAAAAGAGTAAACTACAATGAAACAACTAAATACTATACAAAGCGCGCTATTCCTCATCGGAGGCGTATTAATGGTGATAGGAGCTGGCTGCTTCGTCTTTATGTTCGCACAGCAGATTGTATGCTGGATATTCCTTGTCGGAGCATTACTGTTTGCAGCGATGCAGGTGAACCAGGCATACGAAGGACATAACCCCACCATCAAGCGACTCAAGAAGATAATGACCTTCGCCGACATCTTCTTCGTATTGGCAGGTCTGCTCATGGTAGATAGTGCTAACATGTGGCTCAAGGACTACTTCGCCGATACCATCACTTACTTCAACATAGTTTACAACAAATGGGTGTTGCTATTGCTCGCTGCAGCCATACTCGAGATGTACTCTATGCACCGCATAGCATCGGAGTTGAAGAAAGACGCAGTGGAGGACGAAGCCGACAGTGAAGAGCAGGACGATGCTCCAGCCACAGACAGACAATAAGAAAACAATAAGAACCCAATAAAAACTCAAGATAATGAAGAAGCTACTTTACGCTTTACTCTGTATAATAGCATTGGCATCATGCTCCAGCTCGTACAACATACAAGGCTCCTCGAACGTGTCCACACTCGATGGTCGTATGCTCTACTTGAAGGTGCTAAGCAATAACGACTTCAAGAAGATTGACTCCTGCGATGTCGTACACGGACAGTTTCAGTTCTGCGGAACGTTCGACACCGTGCGCCTCGCCAATATCTTCATGGACGACGAGAGCATACTGCCACTCGTAATCGAAAGTGGCGACATCACTATAAAGCTCGACAACACACAGCAGAATGTGAGTGGCACACCGCTCAACGACGAGCTCTTTAAGTTCTTCAACAAGTACAACCAGCTGAAAAATCAGGAAGCCGAACTGCTGCACACTCATGACCGCGCCATCATGGACGGTAGCGATATGGAGGCAGTGACACGCCACATCAACGCCGAGGCAGTGCGACTCATGGCAGAAGAGGACAAGCTCGTCACAACATTCGTCACCGAGAACTTCGACAATGTGCTTGGTCCGGGCGTATTCTTCATGATGACCATCGGCTATCGCTATCCCGAACTCACACCGTGGATAGAGGATATCATGAGCAAAGCCACCGACAAGTTCAAGAACGACCCATACGTGAAGGACTACTATCAGAAGGCTCTGGAGAACCAAGCCATTATGAACGGCATGAAAGAAGTGAACAATGCGCCTGCCGGTGCTGCTACCGTTCCTTCGATGCCCGACGGACCGACACCGAACGAGCTGGCACAGCCCGCTGCCAGCGAATAGCATACGCTAACAACGAACAGTAACTATATCTAAGAAATATGAAAACATTAGTATTTGGTGGTAAACTTGTCAACGAGGGGGCTACGCGAGTAGCGTCCCTCGTTGTCGACGGCGACACCATTACAGACATTATAGAAGGTACAGAAACACCTCGTGGCGACTACGACAGCATCGTAGATGCCACGGGGTGTTTTGTTATGCCTGGAGTGATCGACTGTCATGTACACTTCCGCGACCCCGGACTGACCGAGAAGGCGGACATGGAGACCGAGAGTCGTGCTGCGGCTTACGGCGGTGTCACCACCTACTTCGATATGCCGAACACCAAGCCACAGACCACAACCGAGGAAGCACTCAACGCTAAGTTTGAGGACGCAGCCAGAAAGTCGCACGTCAACTACAGCTTCTTCATCGGAGCTACAAACGACAACATAGACTGCGTCACCGGTATCGACCCACACCGCGTGCCGGGCATAAAGCTCTTCATGGGTTCGTCTACGGGCAACATGCTCGTCGACAGACAGGACGTGCTACACGAACTGTTCAGCAAGGCGACACTGCCACTGATGGCTCACTGCGAGGATACCGACATCATCAACCGCAATATGAAGCACGCACAGGAGCTGTACGGCGACGACCCCGCCGTTGAGCACCACCCTGAGATACGCTCCGAGGCAGCGTGCTACGAGTCAACAAAGCGCGCCGTAGACCTCGCTGAGCAGACAGGTGCGCGTCTGCATGTGGCACACATGACCACAGCACGCGAGCTGGAGCTGTTCGGCTCTTCGCCACGCATCACGGCAGAGGCAGTCGTGGCTCACCTCGTATTCACACAGGACGACTACGCTCGCCTCGGCACACGCATAAAGTGCAACCCTGCCATCAAGACCGCTGCCGACCGCGACGCACTGCGCCACGCCCTCGTCGACGGACGCATAACAACCATCGGCACCGACCACGCACCTCATCTGCTGAAGGATAAGGAGGGCGGATGTGCACGCGCTGCTTCGGGTATGCCTATGGTGCAGTTCTCGCTTGTCACAATGCTCGAACTTGTGGACGAAGGTGTGCTCAGCATGGAGCGCCTCGTCACACTGATGGCGCACAACCCAGCTACGCTCTTCGAGGTGTCGAAGCGTGGCTTTGTGCGCAAGGGCTACAAGGCAGACCTCGTCATCGTGAAGCCCGACGCTCCGTGGACCGTAACGCCGGAGACGATACAGAGCAAGTGCGGCTGGAGTCCAATGGAGGGTCATACCTATCAGTGGCAGGTACGCACCACGATGTGCAACGGACAGATTATATATAACAATTGGGCGTTCGATGCGTCGAGCCGTGGCGAGGCAGTGCGCTTTAGAGAGTAGACCGACGATGCTGCAATACACCGATTATAACATTTCCACCCTGCGTCCGTACATCAACTGGCTCTACTTATACTTCGCCTGGGGGCTCTCGGGCAAGCCGCAGGAGGCTAAGGACCGAATGCGGGCGGAGGCAGAACAGATGCTCGACAGCTTGGAGACGCACTACCAGACACACGCTGCCGTAGGCCTGTTCGATGCTAACAGCGACGGCGACGACATACTCATTGACGATGTGCGGCTGCCTATGCTGCGTCAGCAACATCCCACACGTGAGGGCGAGCCGAACCTATCGCTTGCCGACTTCATCCGTCCGAAGGCTTCGGGTGTGACAGACCGCATCGGAGTGTTCGCCACTACGGTCGACCTGGCGTTGGAGCACGACTTCCTTACCGACGACTATCAGCGTATGCTGGCGCAGACGCTTGCCGACCGACTCGCTGAGGCTACGGCGGAGGTGCTTCACATGGAGGTACGTCGCTCGCTATGGGGATATGCACCCGACGAAAATCTGTCCGTAGCCGAACTCCTGCGCGAGGATTTTCAAGGCATACGTCCGGCTGTGGGCTATCCGTCGATGCCCGACACGAGTGTCAACTTCATCATCGACCGGCTCATCAACCTCAAGCAGATTGGCATCCGACTCACCGAGAGTGGTGCCATGAAGCCCCACGCATCGGTGTCCGGACTGATGTTCGCCCACCCGAAGGCGCATTACTTCGAGTTGGGGCGCATCGGCGAAGACCAGTTGCGCGACTATGCGCACCGTCGCGGACTGCCCGTGGAGCTCATACGCAGGTTTTTGAAATAGGTGAAAACTCTGTAACAACACTATCGCAAGTTTATAAGAAACGTTTTCGTTAAGCCAAATGAGCAGAACCGAGCTTGCTCGAGTTATGCCATGGCGAGAAAACGTGCCATAAAATGGAACATAATGATTGCAAGGATATCAATACTCATACTGCTGCTCACGCTGCTGCCCGACCTGTACATATACCGACGCTATCTGCGCTGGCGCTTCGACATGACGCTATGGATGCGACTGTTGTGGTGGGTGCCGGGAGCCGCCATGATAGCCTGTACCGCAGCCTATTCGATGATGCGCAACTTCGCGCCCGATAACCTCACGCTCTTCAACGTGTATCTGTTCATGCTCGGGCTGCTCATCGTGCCGAAGGTGGTCTTCACCTTGTCGTCGCTCGCCGGACTGGCTGTTAAGCGACTGCTGAAGTTGCGCACCAACTGGGGCAACCACATCGGACTGGTGCTTGTGCTCGGATGGTTCTATGTGCTGTTCATGGGTACGATGGTGGGTCCCGACCAGCTGCACGTGAAGCGCGTTACGCTCGAGTTCGACAGTCTGCCGAAAGCCTTCGACGGCTATCGCATCGTGCAGCTCTCGGATATGCACCTCGGCTCGATGAAGCAGGAGTTTGCTCAGCGCATGGTGGCACAGGTGAACGAGCTACATCCCGATGCTATCCTCTTCACCGGCGACTTACAGAATATGCGCCCACAGGAGTTGGTGCGTCATGCGCCCACGTTGGTTCATCTGCATCCGGTTGATGGTATCTTCTCCGTGCTTGGCAATCACGACTACGCCGACTATGTGAAGACTGCCACGGCGGAGCAGAAACGCGACATGGAACGGTTGACACGTTCGTTCGA
>UMKL01025882.1_pt1 | contig 10343 bp, 8 predicted proteins | sample 1966241 | NCBI WGS metagenome assembly UMKL01 (sample SAMEA4836170, study PRJEB28245) | human gut metagenome | biome: gut microbiome; material: fecal sample | place: Denmark | collected 2008 | reverse complement strand
GATTAGGGCTTTAACTCGTTTTTTTGTACATAAATCAATAAAAACATATTTAACACAACTTTTTCCGCATTTTTTCTACAATTTACACATTATATTATTGGTTTTTAGTACCTTTGCATTGATTTTGAAAAATTACACGCAAGACGGAATAACAAAGCCATATTGACGTTCACACGTGTAACAACATCATACAACAACAAAGTAAAAAGGATAATCAACAATAATAAAAAGAAATCATGGCTGGAACAAAAAAAATCAAGACCGCGCTTATCTCCGTATTTCATAAGGATGGTCTCGACGAGCTCCTGAAGAAGCTCAACGAAGAAGGTGTTAAATTCCTCTCTACTGGTGGCACACAAGCATTCATCGAAAAGCTTGGCTACGAATGTCAGTCGGTAGAAAGCGTAACATCTTACCCATCAATCCTTGGTGGACGTGTCAAGACTCTGCACCCACGCATCTTCGGTGGCATCCTCGCTCGCCGCGACAATGAAGGCGACCGCCAGCAGATGGCTGAATACGCCATCCCCGAAATCGACCTCGTCATCGTCGACCTCTACCCATTCGAGCAGACTGTAGCAAGCGGTGCTTCCGATGCCGACATCATCGAAAAGATAGACATAGGCGGCATCTCACTCATCCGTGCTGGTGCTAAAAACTTCAACGACGTGGTCATCGTTCCGAGCAAGGCTGAATACAAGCTTCTCCTCGACATCCTCAATACTAATGGTGCTGAGACCTCTCTTGAGGAGCGCAAGATGTTCGCTGAGCGTGCGTTCGGCGTAAGCAGCCATTACGACACAGCCATCCACGCTTGGTTTGCAAAGTAAACTCAAAACTCAAAATTCAAAAAACTCAATAAATGGGATTTTTTTCATTCAGACAGGAAATTGCGATGGACCTCGGCACTGCCAACACCATCATCATCTGCGACGACAAGATCGTTGTTGATGAGCCGTCGGTAGTGGCACTCGACCGTCGCACAGACAAAATGATTGCTGTCGGCTCGAAGGCAAAGATGATGTATGAGAAGACTCACGACAACATCCGAACCATTCGCCCACTCCGCGATGGAGTCATCGCCGACTTCTCAGCATGTGAACAGATGATGCGCGGACTCATCAAGATGGTACACTCTGGCAGCCGACTCTTCACCCCGTCGCTGCGTATGGTTATCGGCGTACCTTCAGGTTCTACCGAAGTGGAGTTGCGCGCCGTGCGCGACAGTGCTGAGCACGCCGACGGACGCGACGTGTACCTCATCTTCGAGCCTATGGCAGCTGCTATCGGCATCGGCATCGACGTGGAAGCACCAGAGGGCAACATGATTGTAGACATAGGTGGCGGCTCAACAGAGATTGCTGTAATCTCGCTCGGCGGCATCGTGTCGAACAACTCTATTCGCACTGCTGGCGATGACCTCACAGCCGACATTCAGGAGTATATGTCACGCCAGCACAACGTGAAGGTTTCGGAGCGTATGGCTGAGCGTATCAAGATACACGTCGGCTCGGCTCTCACTGAGCTTGGCGACGATGCACCGGAGGACTTCATCGTTCACGGACCGAACCGCATCACTGCGCTCCCTATGGAGGTGCCGGTATGCTATCAGGAGATAGCACACTGCCTCGACAAGACTGTCGCAAAGATCGAGAACGCTGTGCTCTCTGCTCTTGAGAACACACCGCCTGAACTCTATGCCGACATCGTGAAGAATGGTATCTATCTCAGTGGTGGCGGTGCTCTGCTGCGTGGTCTCGACAAGCGTTTGCAGGAGAAGATCAACATTCCGTTCCACATCGCCGAAGATCCGTTGCACAGCGTAGCTATCGGTGCGGGTGTGGCTCTGAAGAACATCGACCGCTTCTCATTCCTGATGAGATAGGCTAAAAGTAAAAGAGTAAAAAAGCAAAAAAGTAAAAAGGTAAAAGAGTAAAACGCTCTTGACAGTAAATAACTTTTAAAGGTAAAAAGGTAAAAAAGTAAAAGAGTAAAAAGAGCAGGAAAGGTTATACGCCCTCTGCTTTTTACTTTTTTACTCTTTTACTTTTTTACTTTTCAATTATGCGCAACCTATTAGATTTCCTTTCACGCCACAACCACTGGTTCGTCTTCCTCTTGCTTGAGGTAGTGAGCCTCACACTGCTGTTCAAGTACAACAGCTATCAGGGCAGTGTGTGGTTTTCATCGGCTAATGCCATAGCAGGCAAGATGTACGAATGGGACTCGTCCGTGAAGCAATACTTCGCCCTCACCGAAGTGAACCGCCAACTCACCGACCGCAACATATACCTCGAACGCGAAGTGGAGATGCTGCGCGAGCAGGTGAAGAAGTCAAACAACGACACTACCCTCGTCGAACGACTGCAACAGAACATCATGCGCGACTACGAGACCATACCGGCAAAGGTCGTCAGTTCGTCGCTCGACAAGGCTAACAACTTCATCACCATAGATAAAGGCAGTGCCGACGGCGTGCGCAAGGACATGGGCGTGGTGTGCGGACAGGGCATCGTGGGCATCGTCTATCTATGCAACGAACACTACTCGGTGGTTATCCCTGTGCTCAATGAGCAGTCGAACATCAGCTGCACCATACGCGGACGTGGCTACTTCGGCTACCTGCGCTGGCATGGTGGCTCGCCCGAAACGGCATACGTAGAGGACATACCACGCCATGCACACTTCCGACTGGGCGACTTCATCGTGACATCGGGCTACTCCTCGGTGTTTCCACCGGGCATCATCGTCGGACGCATCAAACATGTGTACAACTCCGAAAACGGACTCTCCTACCGTCTCAACATCGCTCTGTCGACCGACTTCTCACGTCTGCGCGACGTGAGCGTCATCAACGACCGCGAGATGGACAAGAAACTTGAATTACTGCGTGCTGCCGAAGACTCCATCAAGGCACGCCAATAAACATACAGAAGAAACAAATGAGCCTGAACTTCCTTAGAAACATAGTATTCATCATAGTGCTGCTGCTCGCACAGACGCTGCTACTCAACCATATAAGCGTCTTCGGATGCGCCACACCGCTACTCTATGTCTACTTCGCACTGACCGTGCAACGCGGCGAAGCGAAGTGGGCTACGCTGCTTTGGTGCTTCTTCATGGGTCTGTTGGTGGACATCTTCACCAACACACCAGGTGTAGCAGCTGCCTCAATGACGCTCGTGGGCTTCTTGCAACCCTACGTTGTCGAACTATTCGCACCACGCGATAGTGCCGACGACCTCCGTCCGTCCCCCTTCACCTTCGGCTCAAGCAAATACACCAATTACACCATCATTCTCGTACTCATCTATTGCTTCACATTCTTCTCGCTCGAAGCCTTCAATCTGTACAACTGGGGACAATGGATTGCTTGCATCGTGGCAAGCACCATCATCACCGTTGTATTGATTTTGGTGATAGAGTACTTCAGAAGTAAAAGATAGAGCACAGCAGAAACTGTAAGTAGAGAACATTATTAGTAGTAATCGGTAACATCAGTAGTAGGAAATGAGCAATTATAACCTTGAGAAACGGCGCTACGTAATCGCTTTTGTGGCAACGGCTATTGTCGTTGTCTACATCGTGCGTCTCTTCACGCTGCAGCTGCTTAGCGACGACTACAAGAAGAACGCCGACTCCAACGCCTTCCTCAAGAAAATCGAATACCCTTCGCGTGGTGCCATCTACGACCGCAACGGCAGACTGCTCGTGTACAACCAGCCGGCTTACGACATTATGGTCGTGATGAACGAAGCAAAGGGACGCATCGACACGCTTGAGTTTTGCCACGCGCTTGGCATCACGAAAGAGTTCTTCATAAAGCGCATGAACGACATTAAGGACTACTCGAAGAACCCTGGCTACTCGCGCTTCACGCAGCAGCTCTTTATGAGTCAGCTCCCTTCGGAGGAGTTCAGCTTCTTCCAAGAAAAGATATTCCGTTTCCCTGGTTTCTACGTGCAGCAGCGCAGCATACGCCAATACCAATCGAAGGTGGGCGCGCATATCCTCGGCGACGTGGCTGAGGTGTCGCCCTACGACATTGAGGAGGATAGCTACTATCAGCCTGGCGACTACATCGGCAAACTCGGTGTGGAGAAGTCGTACGAGAAACAGTTGCGTGGCGAAAAAGGAGTGCAAATTCTGCTGCGCGACGCTCGCGGACGTATACAAGGCAAGTACATGGACGGCAAGTACGATCGCAAACCGATTGCCGGCAAAGACCTTACGCTCGCCATTGACGAGAAGCTACAAGCATTGGGAGAACGTCTCATGGAGGGCAAGATAGGCTCTATCGTGGCACTCGACCCTCGTACGGGCGAAGTGCTCTGCATGGTGTCGGCTCCGAGCTACGACCCACGTATCATGGTGGGACGTGCACGCGCTAAGAACCACCGTGCACTGGCTAAAGATGCGTGGAAACCACTGCTCAACCGCTCCATAATGGGTATGTATCCGCCTGGCTCCACGTTCAAGACATCGCAGGCTCTTACGTACATGACTGAAGGCATCATTACGCCAGGCACAGCATTCCCCTGCAACCACGGCTTCTACTATCGCGGTCTACACGTAGGCTGCCACTCACATGCTGCTCCTATCGCTCTTGTCGATGCCATCAGCACCTCGTGCAACTCCTACTTCTGTTGGGGGCTTTACTACATGATTGGCAATCGCTCGAAATACAAGACTCCATATAACGCCATGAACACGTGGCGCGACTATATGGTGTCGATGGGCTTCGGCTACAAGTTGGGCATCGACCTGCCTGGCGAGAAGCGCGGCATGATTCCGAACGCCGACTATTACGACCGCAACTATCGTGGCTCGTGGAACGGTCTGACTATCATCTCTATATCTATCGGCCAGGGCGAGGTGACGCTCACTCCACTACAGATAGCCAACCTCGGTGCCACCATCGCCAACCGCGGCTACTACTACCGACCACACGTGGTGCGCAAGGTGCAAGGCGAACCGCTCGACACCATGTACACCCACCGCCACTACACAATGGCATCACGCCGAGCCTACGATTACGTGGTAGCAGGTATGCGCTCCTCAGCCTTGAAGGGTACGTGTAAAGCTCTCTCACGACTGCCGTTCGAGGCATGTGGCAAGACGGGTACGGCGCAGAACCACGGACGCGACCACTCCGTGTTCATGGGCTTCGCACCGATGAACAACCCGAAGATAGCTATCGCCGTGTACGTAGAGAACGGCGGATGGGGTGCCGACTTCGGTGTACCTATCGGCGGACTGATGATGGAACAGTATCTTACGGGCAAGCTATCGCCTGCTGCCGAGGCGCAAGCCGATGCCATGCAGGCACGACGCATAGGATACGGTCCGAGATTCTCTCAAAAGTAAAAAAGTAAAAGAGTAAAAAAGTAAAAAGCTTAGGAAGGCTTAAAGAGGCTTAGAAAGGCTTAAAGAGGCTTATGAAGGCTTAAAGAGGCTTAGAAAGGCTTATAAACTAAAAATAATGATAAACGACAAACCACAAAGCATTTGGTCGCAGGTCGACTGGCTGACCATTGGTCTGTACATAGCACTGATGCTCTTCGGATGGTTGAGCATCTGCGGTGCGAGCTACTCCTTCGGCGACAACGACCTACTGTCGCTCGACACACGCTCGGGTATGCAGATTCTGTGGATAGGCACGAGTATCTGCCTCGGCTTTGTCATACTGATGATGGACTCGCGCTTCTTCGACACGTTCTCGTTCATCATCTACGGTGTGCTGCTCCTGCTGCTCTTTGCCACCATCTTCAACCCTCACGACATCAAGGGCTCTCACTCGTGGCTCGTCATCGGTCCGCTACGCTTGCAGCCTGCTGAGTTCGGCAAGTTTGCAACCGCACTTGCACTCGCCAAGCTGATGAGCACCTACGGCTATAACATACAACGCTGGAAAGACTTTGCAGCGGCTTGCGCCGTGGTGCTCGTGCCCATGCTCTGCATCGTGGGTCAGCGTGAGACGGGCTCTGCACTCGTCTATCTCACATTCTTCCTCATGTTCTACCGCGAGGGAATGCCTGGCAGCATCCTCTTCACGGGCGTAGCGATGGTGCTCTACTTCGTTGTGGGCATTAAGTACGAGGGCATTATGCTCTTCGACACACCTACATCGGTGGGCAAGTTCGTGGTACTGCTGCTCGTACAACTGTTCGTGGCAGGCATGGTGTACAACTATGTGCACAACCGTAAGCACACCAATACAATCATCGGCTATAGTCTGGTGCTCACCACTATAGCCATTCTCTTCGACGTGTACGTCATTCCGTTCGACGTGACGTGGGTGCAGCTCGGTATGTGTCTTGCGCTGTTCCTCTATCTCCTCTACCACGGACTGCGTACGCGCCTTCCGCAATACTTCTTCATACTGGCGTTTGCCGTTGGTTCGGTGGTGTTCTTCTACTCTGCCGACTACGTGCTGAACAACGTGATGGAGCCTCATCAGCGTGTGCGCATCAACGTGCTGCTCGGTCTCGACGAAGACCTTGCCGGTGCCGGCTACAACGTTCATCAGAGCGAGATTGCCATCGGCTCGGGCGGACTCAAAGGCAAAGGCTTCCTCAACGGCACGCAGACCAAGCTGAAGTTCGTGCCCGAGCAAGACACCGACTTCATCTTCTGCACCGTGGGCGAGGAGGAGGGTTTCATCGGTTCGGCTGGCGTACTGCTGCTGTTCCTCATCCTCATACTCCGACTGCTTGCGCTCGCCGAGCGACAACCCTTCGCCTTTGGGCGCATATACGGCTACTGTGTGGCATCGGTGTTCCTCTTCCACGTGTTCATCAACGTGGGCATGGTGTTAGGCTTAACGCCTGTCATCGGTATCCCGCTACCATTCTTCAGCTACGGCGGATCGTCGCTATGGGGATTCACTATCCTACTTTTCATATTCCTCAGTATAGACGCAAAGCGCAATATGCTCAAGGCTTAGGTTACATTTTATTTATAAATATAATGTCAGTAGTATCATAAATAAAGCGATATGCAAATCATTAGTTGGATTTACATATCGCTATTTATTTAATACTTAGTGTTGGTTATTTTTGTAGGCTGCGAAGCTTAGGATAATCGACACCCTCCTGAATAGTCCAGATCTTATCGAAGTCCCAACCCTGGAATGATGCTTGCTGCTTCATCTGCTTAGTGGTCAAAGCACCTGGTTTACCAGAAATCTTTGTTTTCTCAGAGTCGTAGTAACTGTTTGTTTTATACTTACCAATTGGATACACCTTATTTACATTTGTACCAGATATCATACCTGCAAAATAACATTTTTCAGCATTGTATCCAATGCCATAAGCCGTATAATAATACGATCCCTCGCCCTCAGCTTTTACGTTTGCTATGGAGTAGCAATTTTCAATAGAGCATGAACCATACCGATAACCCAATAGACCTCCAACTTCACCATAGGTTGCTATTATGTTACCTGAAGAAGCACACTGACTGATACTTGAGTTGTCATTATTCCGTCCAACAACACCTCCAACATAGCTACCTCCACTGATATCACCAGTTACCATACAGTTTTCAATATTTCCATAGGATAAGCTTCCGCAAATACCTCCAACACTACTTCCTCCAGTTATACCTTTCTTGCTTATGTTTACGAACAGGTTTGATACACTTGCTCTTTTATTATCTGAGGAGCCTTGAATGTTTGCAAATAGTCCTACATTACTAATCGAACTTAAGCTTATCCAAAGACCCTTTATGGTGTGCTTTTTGCCATCAAACTTACCTGTAAAATCCTTAATTGGTGTCCAACCTGATGAGTTAGAATTAAGATAAGAAGAAAGGTCAATGTCTTTACTGAGCTCGAAGCAAGCACTTTGGAAATTGCGAACTTCGTCGAGTTGCGCTGCTGTAGCTATTATATAAGGATCTGTTTCTGTGCCATTACCTGCTTCAAACTTAGGATTGTCAGATTTCTTCTGCTTAACCAAAACACTCGTTGAACCTTCAGTGTTCTCAAATTCGATAATGCCATTTCTTTCTGCATTTATATAATTGGGGGTTGCGGTCACTTTGAAGCCTTTCTCCGTCGCTTGCACTTTACACCAGTCTGGGTATGACTTTACTGTAACATTTGTCGGGTTTACAAATGTTAGTTCTTTTGTCAAATCTTCATCAGCGTCAAACTCTAAAGAACTTTCTGTGAACTTAGGAGCAAAGACAAATGGAGCCTGGCATTTTATGGTGTATCCAATAATACCGCCTGACGTTCCTGCAATCTCACTTACAACATATAGTCGAGCATATATAGCTTGACTATCATAGTACCCTTTGTATCTTACCACATATCCTTCACCAGGATTTACTGCAACAGAATAATTCCATCCATCTTGAGGTATCGCGGTAACATTTCCCAATCCTTTCATTTTACCCAATGAAACGAATGAGTAATAAGAACTATATCCCACAAAATTATACGCGCTATTGATTTGTATAGTACCAAAACCGTTTATATCGACCCTCTTATTCTCGTCATCTCCAATCATTATATTTAGAGTAATGGTTCCCTTAGGGTCAGGTATGTTCTTGTCAGGATTGATCACTACACCACCATTATCATTTTCAGCATCATCGTCTTTGCTGCAAGACGAGAAGAAAAGCGCACCGAATGCGACACACAATAAAAAAAGTAATTGTTAAAGAATTTAGTCATAGATAAATAAAAAAAGCGTGTAACCGTCTGCAACTTGTTTTGTATCTGGTTACCGCCAAGTGACCTACTCTACAACAAGCACAGAACGGCTCACGCCTATGGCATGAACCTTCCATCTGCTTGTTCTCGTAGAGTGAATATTGGCGGTATTCGATACAAAAGAACAAGAGCTAAAAGCTCAATATTTTAAAAGTTAAAGAACGGAAACACAGAGTTTGATAATGCAAGGAATTAATCCTTAGTTGTTAAATCTCTGTCGTGGCAATGATTCTAAACCACTAACCACTTACCGTTTTAGTTTGTTTGTTTTCTTTTTCTTGTTTCTGTTAATATTAATGTTAGACAATGTTATGTTTAAACAGCTGAGATAGACTCAGATTTGGTTACAAATTTAGTATGTTTTTAGGATATAAGCAAATTTGTATGGCACAAAATGTTGTGTAGCACTATATTTTAAGCATTCCTATGCAAACACCTTTCACTGCCACCGTATCGCCTATATGAGTTATCAAGTATCTTGTCTACTCAAAGTAGAAGCTAAGCACAACCATCTTTGTACGTGCTTCCTTCACGCCATACGTGTACTTGAGCAGACTCTTGTCGCGCAGCTCCTTGGCGTGCTTTGTGTCGAGGGCGTTGCCTAAGCCGTAGACGAACTTCAGCTCTGGGCGCAGCTTGAAGTAGGGCAGATAGAAGTCGCAGCCCACGCCGAACTCCAGCGAGAGCGACGTGCGCTTCAGCTTCAGCGCGTCGGTGCTCTTGCCCGTGAGGTTGATCATCGGCGATACGCCAGCCATGAGATACGGGCGGTGGTTGTTGAAGCGTGGCGCAGCGAAGATGATGTCGCCTGCCACAGCGATGTAAGCGGTCTTCATATCCTGGCGTTTCTCTTCGGGCTTACCACTCGCGCTTAGGTTCTTCAGGTCTTGGAACACTATGTGGCGCGTGCCGAAGTACATCATCGGTGCCACGCGCAACTGGAGATGTGTGGACAGACGTAGCTCGCCAAGCACTCCGACATTGATGCCTGGGTCCCAGCGACTTTGGTCGGCGGTGACGAGTGTCTCCTGCGTACCGTCCTCAGTGGTGATGGTCATCGGACCCGCCATACGCACCTCCATGTCCTGCACGTGCGTACCCACGACCACGCCGAAGTGGAATGGACGCAAGTCGGTGTACGGGCGGTTCTGCACGGTGCGCTCTTGTGCTGAGGCAGCGAGGCTGACGATACACATTATTATAATATATATGTATTTTCTCATCTATGGGTTGTTTCTATTCTTTCAATAGCTTTATGCCGACATCGCAGATACCGGGCAGTATCTCGCGCTTCATGTCGTGGCGCACCACTACGTGCAGCGAGTCGCCTTCCTGCAACTGCAGTTGGCGCACCTCAAACTGATACTGTCTGTAGCCTATGCCGTCGCCGAGCACTTTGCCTTGTTCGTCGGTGAGCTCGCAGCATATGGTGTCGACAAGGACACGATGCGCTGGCATTATCTCTTGCTCCACAATCAGCGTGAGCGACGTGAACGGATAGCTATCCGTAGTGCGCACACCGAGCAGAGCGCTACAGGTGGCTGCCTCCTTCAACGGGCGGATGGCGAACGTAATGGTGTCGTTCTTCTCCCACCCCGAGAGGGCGGTGCTCTCGTATCGG
>UMKL01032560.1_pt1 | contig 10524 bp, 10 predicted proteins | sample 1966241 | NCBI WGS metagenome assembly UMKL01 (sample SAMEA4836170, study PRJEB28245) | human gut metagenome | biome: gut microbiome; material: fecal sample | place: Denmark | collected 2008 | reverse complement strand
TTTGGTTCGTTTCTTTGCCATCAAAGAAATGAACACTTGTAATAATTCTTTTTTTATGCTAAAATATCATTCATGAGCAGTTTCTCATGTAAGACTGCGGTATTCGGGTCTCGCGCAATGGAGACTCATGAACCCCGCCAGGTCCGGAAGGGAGCAACGGTAAGTGATCATCTTCATGTGCCGTGAGGGCGCCTGAATACCGTGTTCTTACCTGAGAAGCTGTTTTTTTTATATCCAAAAATAGGAGGGGAGCATTTATTATGGCTTATATGGCACTTTACCGAAAGTGGAGACCACAAGATTTTTCGGATCTTATAGGCCAAGAACATATCAGTGAAACTTTATCTAATGCTATAAGTACAGGTAAAGTAGCTCATGCATATTTATTTTCTGGACCACGTGGTACAGGGAAAACAAGTACAGCTAAGATTTTAGCGAAGGCTTTAAATTGTGAGCATGGACCGACACCAACACCTTGTAATCAATGTGTATGTTGTCAAAAAATAAATGATGGTTCATTCATGGACGTTTTTGAAATAGATGCGGCTTCCAATCGTGGTATTGATGAAATTCGTGATTTACGTGAAACAGTGAAATTTGCTCCTGTAGATGGTAAATATAAAGTATATATCATCGATGAAGTTCATATGTTGACGACAGAAGCTTTTAATGCTTTGCTAAAAACATTAGAAGAACCACCATCTCATGTTGTATTTATTTTGGCAACAACAGAAGTGCATAAGGTGCCAATAACAATACAATCACGTTGTCAAAGATATGATTTTAAACGCATAACTAAAGATGATATCTTAAAACGACTTGTGATGATTACTGATGAGATGGGGCTAAATGCAGATAAAGATGCATTGTCTATTATTGCCATTCAGGCAGATGGCGGTATGCGTGATGCACTCAGTTTATTAGACCAATGTCTTGCTTTTACCAAAGATGAACTCACTGTTACACAAGTGAGAAAAGTATTAGGGCTTGTAGGTCATGATTGGGTATGGCAGATAACAGATGCTCTATCTAAAAAAGATAGTCAAACGATTTTAACTATCCTTGATGAAGTAATAGCTCAAGGTAAAGAAATAAAACAATTATTGAACGAATTAGTATTGCATTTTCGTTCGATTATGCTCTATAAAGCTTCAAATAAATTATTAAATTTAAATATGTATTTTGAAGATGAAGAGGTATTATCTCGCCAAGCTAAAGAATTTACGCATGACCAGATAATGCAAATTATTCAAAAAATACATGAGGCTATTAATGAAATAAAATGGGCAAGTCAACCTAGAATAACGGCAGAAGTTTTATTTTTAAAATTATGCTGGCAAGGCGAAGCTGAAAATAATAATTCAGAAAAAATAATGTCGATGATGAATAATATACCTGCAGTAAATAACAAGGGTGCTTCAGAGGCAAAAATAATGGCGCTAGAACAGACTGTTTCTCGTTTAGATAGAATAGTCAAAGCACTTAGTAGTCAGTTGGCTAATATGCAAGAACAGTATAAATCAACTCCGATGACGAATACACCAATGATGAATACTTTTGTAGAGCCAAGACAAAATACAGTAAAAAGAGCTTCAAAAATAGTTAAAAATGAGCCAGTGCATACTAATATAATGCCGATGGAAAATGCTGATGCTACAGCTATTTGGCAAAATGTGTTGGCAGGGCTTAATGCTCGTCGCAAAAAAGTTGTAGTGGCTTGTGTAAATAGAGCACTACCTTATCGCATAGCAGATAATCAATTTTTTATCCATTTTGATAGCCCATTTTTACAAGCTCGTACAGAAAAAGATGATTATCGTTTATTGATAGAAGAAGTATTAGAAAATGTAACAGGTCATAATTTGCGTTTAGTCTGTACTTGTGGAGATTTGAAAATAACGCAAATGCCACAGGTTAATACTACTTTAAATAATAATGTTGATAAAATACAGGAAATAAAAGCGCCAAAAGTAACAATTCCTATGATTGAAGATGAGGATGTATTGCCACAAGGTGATTATCAAGCAGATATTCCTATGCCTACAGATGAAGATTATGTAGATATAGCGCCAACAGATGTGGATTATGATAATATGACACCAGAAGGTAAACATACATTACAGACGGCGATTGAGATTTTTGGTGGAAAAATAATTCCTGAAGATAATAAATAATAGATAATTGACGATTTTATTTTATTTTGATACTCTAAATAGAGAAAAATATTTTATATGGAGGTATTTTGATGTTTAATCAAGGTAATATGGCTGGCATGATGAAAAAAGTTCAGAAAATGCAAGCTGATATGAAAAAAATGCAAGATGAACTTAAAAAGAAAACTGTTGAAGTAAGCGTTGGTGGCGGTGTTGTTAAAGTCGTTATGAACGGTGAAAAACAGATGCAGTCCCTTGTTATTGATAAAGCTGCAGTAGATCCAGAAGATGTAGAAATGTTACAAGACCTTATTTTGTCTGCTGTAAATCAGGCTATGGTAAAAGTAGATGAAATGATGGCTAGTGAAATGAGCAAATTAACTAGTGGTTTAAATCTTCCTGCTGGATTATTCTAATGAGATATATTGAGCCTATGGCTAAGCTAATTGAACATTTTCGTGCTTTACCAGGAATTGGTTCAAAGACAGCTGTACGCTTAGCATATCATATTTTAGACATGGAGCCTGCCCAAGCAAAAGCCTTGGCGCAGGCTATTATTGAAGCTAAAGAAAAAATTGGCTTTTGCAGTTGTTGTTTTAATCTCAGTGATACAGACCCCTGTGCTATTTGTACATCACCAAATAGAGATCATTCTATTATTTGTGTAGTAGAACATCCTAAAGATGTAGTGGCTATGGAACGTATGCGAGATTATAAAGGTGTTTATCATGTATTGCATGGAGCTTTATCGCCAATTGAAGGAGTAGGGCCAGAGGATATTCATATCAAAGAATTATTAAATCGTTTATATGATGATAAAGTAAAAGAAGTTATCATGGCTACTAATCCTAATATCGAAGGCGAAGCAACAGCTATGTACATTGCCAAATTATTAAAACCACTAGGTATAAAAGTAACAAGAATTGCTCATGGACTTCCTGTTGGTGGCGATTTAGAATATGCAGATGAGGTAACTTTAGCTAAAGCTATTGAAAATCGTCGAGAAATGTAAGTTCATTTAGAACAAAGGTTGTGATTTTATGGTTGAGTCTACATTAGTTATTGCTTTTTTTGTGGGCTTATTGATTTTATGTGTATTCACTAAAATTTTTTCTATGCCACTAAAAATCTTATGGAATTGCATTTATAATAGCATAATAGGTGCTATCGTTTTATATATTATAAATTTCTTGGGATTTGTATACATTCCGATTAATTTTATAACGGCATTGATAGCAGGGATATTTGGAGTACCAGGAGTATTGGTATTAGCGATTTATTCTATGTTATAAGAGCTACAGTTTTGGCTGTAGCTTTTTTTGTAGGCAAATTTATAAATAATTAATTAGATAATTGATTGATTATGCTTTATATGTTAAAATAACTATTAATTAGATAAAAATAACTATTAAAAAGAGAGTGTGTATAATGAATTTCAAAAAAATATTAGCAATTGTGATGGTGTGTGTTTTTGCTTTTAGTGGTATCGGCATGGCAAAAGCAAAATCTGGCGGTGGCGGGTTCAAAGCTCCAGCTAGTACAACAAAATCTGTAACACCTTCTACAAAATCAACAACAACTACAACACCAAAAACTGATGCGCCAAAGACAAATGCTACAGAAGCACCTAAATCTAATGCAACTACAAATAATGCAAGTACAAATACTGCAAATAAAACTAACACTACTACAAATACAGCAAACAATCAGCAATCTGGTAGCCGTTGGGGTAGTGCTTTAAGAAATATTGGTTTATTTGCTGGTGGTATGTTCTTAGGTAGCATGCTCAGCAATATGTTTGGTCTTGGCGGATTTATGGGTGATATTTTAGGCTTAATTGCCAATGTGGTACTTATCGGTATCGTAGTAATGATAATTATGGCTATTTATCGTAAACTTTTTGGCAAAAAAAATGAAACTAATGCTTATGCTAGCAGTAGATATGATGAAAATAATTTCCGTTGCCCTAATTGTGGATGGATGGCACCAGATAGAAATAATCCTCCAAAATTTTGCCCTGAATGTGGAAACCGTTTAAATGGTGCAAATCAAAGTGAATATCAACAATATAATCAATATACAAATGAACAAGATGCGGAATATACAGAGTCTAAAAGTGGTAAAATAATAGATATTACACCACCAAAAGATAAGGATAAATTTTAATTAAATAATGATTTTATCTATAAAAGCGACACTATTTAAAGGTGTCGTTTTTTATTTTTTAGATAAATTTTGCCTAGATGTGATAAAATGAAAAATGTATATATTTAGGAGGCGATAATTTTGAATGTATCACAAGCACAAAAAGGAAGAACTTATCTTGTAAAAAAAGTAAACTTAGAGGGAAATATTGAACGTCGTTTAGAGATGCTCGGCATGACTGACCAAGTGAAACTTATGGTTTTAAATAAAAAAAATCAAAGCGCTGTAATTATAAAGGTACGTGGCACTCGTTTTGCCATAGGTAAAGAAATAGCAGATGCTATAGAAATCGAGGAAATGGAAAATGAGTAAAGATGTTCATGTAGCTTTTATTGGCAATCCTAATTGTGGGAAAACTACTTTATTTAATGCTTATACTGGCGCTCATTTAAAAGTTGCCAATTGGCCCGGTGTAACTGTAGAAAAAAAAGAAGGAGTAATGCAATTTCACAATGAAAATTATAAATTAGTGGATTTACCAGGAATTTATAGTTTGACTTCATATACTATGGAAGAGCAAGTATCACGTCAATATATATTAGATGATGAAGTCGATATTGTTGTCGATGTGGCAGATGCTTCTTCTTTAGAGCGAAATTTATATTTAGCATTGCAACTTATTGAATTAGGTAAGCCAATGGTTCTAGCTTTAAATATGATGGATATTGTTGAAGAACGAGGCATGGATATCGATTTTCATAGATTGCCAGAAATGCTAGGGATACCAGTAGTTCCTGTTAGTGCTAGAAAAAAACGTGGTCTAGAAATCTTAATGCATGCAGTCGCTCATCATCAGGGTGAAAAAATTAAAGATAAAATAGAACATCATCATGGTGAAGAAATTTTAAATCGTAAACATAGACATAATCATCATAAGGATTGTGTAGTTGTTTATAGTGATGAGATTGAAGATAAGATAGATATTATCGAAGAAGCTCTCGTTGAAAAATATGGTCAATTACCTAATTTGCGTTGGCATGCAATCAAAGAATTAGTACAGGATAAAGAAATTATTGAAAAATATCCTTTAGATTTGCCTGATGTATTGGATAGAAGTTATGAAAAAGATATCATTAAGCAAAAATATGACTTTATCGAAGAAATAATACAAGAAGTATTAGTAAATAAAGATAAAGAAGCACGCTCTACAGATAGAATAGATGCTGTGCTTACTGATAATGTCTGGGGTATTCCAATTTTCTTGGCTATTATGGCATTTATTTTCTTCTTAACTTTTACTATAGGTGATATTTTTAAAAATTATTTAGTAGAAGGAATAGATATTGTAAGCAATGATTTGATGGCAATATTGAATTCTATAGATGTCAGTCCAATTATATCGTCATTATTAATTGATGGGGCTATAGCTGGTATTGGTGGTATATTAGCATTTTTACCGAATATATTTATTTTATTTTTAGCTTTAGCTGTGTTAGAAGATAGTGGATATATGTCGCGTGTGGCCTATGTTATGGACTCAGTAATGGGCAAAATCGGTTTATCTGGTAGAGCATTTATTCCTTTATTATTGGGATTTGGTTGTTCAGTACCAGCTATTATGGCATCAAGAGCTTTAGAAGACCCGAAAGATAGATTGCGTACTATTTTAGTAACGCCATTTATGTCATGTAGTGCCAGACTTCCAATATATATTTTATTTTCAGGAATGTTTTTCCCAGAATATGCGATGTTTGTAGCTTTTTCTATGTATGTAATCGGCATAGTCATGGCGATAATTATTGCTAAAATCTTTTATAAGGTAAGCGATAAGAGCGATAAAAAAGTATTGTTGATAGAACTTCCTGAATATAAATCACCAAATATAATGTCTATATTTTTATATGCTTGGGAAAAAGTTAAATCATATTTAGCAAAAGCTGGTACAACGATTTTCGTAGCATCAATAATTATCTGGTTTATTTTAAACTTTAATTTCTCTGGTATGGTAGATATCGGTGATAGCTTTGGAGCTCAAATCGGTCGATTAATAGCACCTATTTTAGTGCCTGCTGGGCTTGGATTATGGCAGATTGCAGTGGCTTTGATATCTGGTATTGCAGCAAAAGAAGTTGTTGTAGCAAGTTTGAGCGTATTGTATGGTATTTTAAATATCAATTCAGCAGAAGGCATGAATACTTTAGTTGGTCAATTAGCACAAGTTGGTTTTCATGAATTAAATGCTTATGTTTTGATGGTATTTTGTTTATTATATACTCCATGTATAGCTAGTATTGTAACTATAAAAAAAGAAACTAATTCTACAAAATGGACTTGTTTTGCAATATTTTTCCAATTATTAATTGCATATTTAGTAGCCGTTATTATCTATCAAGTAGGTAGCAATATTTTATATTAATATTTAATTTTTGTTTGAACAGTGTTTATGAGAGTTTAATTATTTATAAAACTCTTGTAACACTGTTAATTTTTTTATTAAATATATGAGAATAGTGCTATAATCGGTGTTATTGAGAGCGATTTTCATGATATAATATAAATAAAAGTATGATAAGTAAAGGTGTAAAGATGAATTTGAAGTACAAGTTTTTTGATTATTTGCCCCAAGAGGCAAAAGATATACGCATAGAAGTATTTGTGAATGAACAAAAATTTGAAAATGAATTTGATGATATAGATGATATTGCGTATCATTTAATTATTTGGGAAGGAGAAAAAGCTATAGCAAATGCGAGATTATATCGAGATGAAGATGAGAAAAATTCATATATAATTGGCAGATTAGCAGTGCTTAAAGAATATCGTAAATGTCATATAGGCACTAAATTGATGAACTTATTAGAGGAAAAAGTGAAAGCTTTATCAGGTGAAAAAATAAATTTATCTGCACAATGTAGAGCGAGAGCTTTTTATGAAAGTTTAGGATATAGAGCAAGTGGAGATATTTATTTAGATGAATATTGTCCGCATATACATATGGAAAAATTAATAAAGTAAAGTTTAAATAGCATGGATAGAGAATAAAGAAAGGGTATGATTTTGTGAGGATTGTTGGTATTATAATTATCATTTTAGTATTGGGCTTTTTTGGAGGCTATGGCATAATGCAATCGCAGATAGATGACCAAAAAGAATTTAAAGGAGTAAAAAATGTTATTCCTATGGATAATAGAACAGAACAGCAAATTGAACAGCATGATGTAAAAGTGGAAAAATCAGGAATAATATCAAAGGAACAAGCTGAAATTATTGTTTTAGAAAATGCAGATATGGAAGCTAAAGATATCAGTGGATTAAAGACTAAGATAGAAAATTATTATGGTAAAGATATTTATGATATAGAATTTTATGCTGATAATAAAGAATATAATTATAATGTAGATATGTATGGCGGAGAAATTTTGGCAATGGATTATGAGATTGATAAAAAATATTATGCCAAATTATCTGGAAAACCAATAGATGAAGCGGGTGCTATTGAATTAGTAAAAGCACAAATTCCAAATTGTACTACAGGTGATATTAATTTGAAATTAGAACATGATGATGACTATTTACAATATGAAGGTAGAGCACAAGTCAATGGTGTTTTATATGAATTTACCATAGATAAAAATACAGGAACTTTCGTAGAATGGAAATGGAAAAATCATAAATAAAAATAAGCTATAGCAAAGTAAAATTTTAATTGCTATAGCTTATTTTTTATAGACTAATCTTAGCCTTTAACAACGATATTTACAAGTTTTTTAGGAACGCTGATTACTTTAACGATAGTTTTACCTTCAATTAAGCCTTTGATTTTTTCATCAGCAAGAGCGATTTCTTGTTGTGCTTCACGAGTAGCAGAGGAAGATACCATTATTTTGCTACGTAATTTACCATTTACTTGGACAACAACTTCAACTTCATCAGCAATAGTAGCTTTAGGGTCAAATGTTGGCCATGTAGTATGATGTACGCTACCTGTTTGACCGATTTGTTGCCAAAGTTCTTCAGTAACATGTGGTGCAAATGGTGCTAAAAGTTTAATTAAGTTGATAACTACTTCGCGAGCAAGACCTGCATTTAAGTTGCCATCTTTGAATACATAGAAAGCATTTACAAGTTCCATGATGGAGCTAATTGCAGTGTTGAAAGTACTACGAGTACCGATATCTTCAGTTACTTTTTCAATAGTAACATTTAAAATACGGAATAATTCTTTTTCTTCTTTAGTGAGTGCTTTTACATCAAAAGTTGGATTTTCTTTAACTTTATCAGCATAGGAAAGGATAATTCTCCATACACGCTGAATGAAACGCCAAGCACCTTCAACGCCTTGGTCACTCCATTCAAGGTCACGTTCTGGTGGAGCTGCAAATAAAATAAAGAGACGAGCAGTATCTGCACCATATTTTTTGATGATTTCTTCAGGAGATACAACATTTCCTTTAGATTTACTCATTTTAGAACCATCTTTGATAACCATACCTTGAGTTAAAAGGTTTGTAAATGGTTCATCAAATTCTACAAGACCTGCATCTTTTAATACTTTTGTGAAGAAACGGGAATATAATAAATGCAAGATAGCATGTTCAATACCACCGATATATTGGTCAACAGGGAGCCAATAATTGATAGCATCTTTGCTAAATGGAGCTTTATCATTATGTGGGTCAGCATAGCGCATATAGTACCAGGAAGAGCAGATGAATGTATCCATAGTATCTGTTTCACGTTTTGCAGGTGCGCCACATTTTGGACATGTGCAATTTACGAAATCTTCAGCTTGAGCAAGTGGAGAAGTTGCACCAGTTTCAAATTTTACATCTTTAGGTAATTTTACAGGTAATTGTTCTTCAGGAACGAGAACTTCACCGCAATGAGGGCAATAAATAATAGGAATTGGAGCACCCCAATAACGTTGACGGGAGATGAGCCAATCACGTAAACGATAATTTACACGACGTTTGCCGAGATTATTTTCTTCGAGCCAATCAATCATAGCTGTGATAGCTTTACGATTATTCATGCCAGTGAATTGACCGGACTCTACAAGTTCACCATCTTCAACGTATGCATTTTCCATAGTTTCAAGTGTTAAATTATGTTCTTTATTTTGAATAACAATTTTCATTGGTAAATTGTATTTTTTAGCGAACATAAAGTCACGTTCATCATGAGTAGGAACACCCATAACAGCACCAGTACCATATTCAAAGAGAACATAGTTTGTTACCCATACAGGAACTTTTTCACCATTGAATGGATTTATAGCATAAACGCCTGTGAACATACCTTTTTTCTCAGATTCACTAGAAGTACGTTCGATTTCATTCATATTGTGTACTTCTTCAATGAATTTTAAGATTTCTTGTTCGTTTTCTTTGCCTTTGATGAATTTTTTTACAAGTGGATGTTCTGCTGCAAGTACAACATAAGATGCACCAAATACAGTATCAGGGCGAGTTGTATAAACAGAAATTTTTTCATTGTAATCAGGTACATCAAAGCTAAATTCAGCACCTTCACTGCGACCAATCCAGTTATCCTGCATGATTTTTACGCGGTTTGGCCAGCCTTCAAGTTTATCAAGGTCTTTTAATAATACATCAGCATAATCTGTGATTTTTAAGAACCATTGTTCAAGGTCTTTTTTCACTACTGTATCATCACAGCGCCAGCATTTACCATCAATAACTTGTTCATTAGCAAGTACAGTATGGCAAGTTTCACACCAGTTAGCAGAAGCTTTTTTCTTATAAGCTAAGCCTTTTTTATAGAATAATTCAAAGAGCCATTGAGTCCATTTATAATAATCTTCATGGCAAGTAGCAACTTTTCTATCCCAGTCATAAGAAAGACCCATTTCTTTTTGTTGACGAGTCATATTTGCCATATTATCTTCAGTCCAGTCAGAAGGACTAACACCATGTTTGATAGCTGCGTTTTCAGCAGGCATACCGAATGCGTCAAAGCCCATTGGATGAAGTACATTGAAACCATTCATAGTTTTATAACGAGCAATAACATCACCGATGGAGTAATTGCGAACATGTCCCATATGTAAATTACCAGATGGGTAAGGGAACATTTCAAGTACATAATATTTTGGTTTGTTTGGGTCCATATTAATCTGGTAAGCTTTTGTTTCGTCCCAGATTTTCTGCCATTTTTTTTCAATGGATTGAGGACAATATTTTTCCATAAAATTAACACTCCTATA
>UMKL01012072.1_pt1 | contig 10774 bp, 10 predicted proteins | sample 1966241 | NCBI WGS metagenome assembly UMKL01 (sample SAMEA4836170, study PRJEB28245) | human gut metagenome | biome: gut microbiome; material: fecal sample | place: Denmark | collected 2008 | reverse complement strand
CTTAACTAATGGGTTCTTTCTTTGTAATTTATCGATTAAAATTAACCGATAACAACCATAGTCTGACCAGGTTTTACGCTATCGCCAGCGTTAACTGCGAAAGATTTAACTGTACCAGCAGCTGGAGCTGTGATTTCGTTCTGCATTTTCATAGCTTCAAGAATTAAAAGAACATCGCCAGCATTAACAGCTTGACCTACGGAAGCTACTAATTTTACAATTTTACCAGGCATTGGAGCAGTAACAGTGTTGTCACCAGCAGCAGGTGCAGCAACAGCGGCAGCTGGAGCAGCTTTTGGTGCAGGTGCAGCAGCTGGAGCAGCTTTTGGTGCAGCAGCAACTGGAGCAGCAGCTTTTACTTCTTCAATTTCAACTTCATAAGCGTTACCATTTACAGTGATGTTAAATTTTTTCACGACGTATTCCTCCAAGAATTATCTTTTTTATTTGATTGATGATTTATTAAACAGCATCGCGTCTGCCAGCCATAACCCATGCATCGCTACGTTTAATACGAACAGCCATAACTTTATGACCAACCATCATTTCTACAGCAGCAGTAATAGCAGCTACTATTTCTTCACTGATAGGAGCATTATTATTTGCCATCTTAAAACTCTCTCCTCTTATTATAATGGAACATTACCATGTTTTTTCGCAGGACGTGCTTCACGTTTGCTTGCAAGCATGTTCAATGCAGTGATAATACGAGGGCGGGATTCTTTAGGTTCAATTACCATATCAATGTAACCACGTTCAGCAGCTTTATATGGTGTAGCGAATTCAGCTACATATTCAGCTGTTTTTGCTGCAACATCAGGGTCTTTTCTGAAAATGATGTTTGCTGCACCAGCAGGACCCATAACAGCAATTTCTGCTGTAGGCCAAGCCATAACTTGGTCAGCACCGAGTTCACGAGAGCACATAGCAAGGTAAGAACCACCATATGCTTTACGAGTGATAAGTGTAATTTTTGGTACTGTTGCTTCGCAATAAGCATAAAGCATTTTTGCACCATGACGAATGATACCGCCATATTCCTGATCTGTACCTGGTAAGAATCCAGGAACGTCAACGAGGTTAACGATAGGAATATTAAATGCGTCACAGAAACGAATGAAACGTGCTGATTTATCAGAAGCATTAATATCAAGGCAACCTGCCATTACAGCTGGTTGGTTTGCAATGATACCAACGGAACGTCCATCAAAATGAGCAAAACATGTAATGATGTTTGTAGCATAATGCTGATGAACTTCATAGAATTCACCATCATCTACTAAGGAACGAATAACATCTTTCATGTCATAAGGCATGTTAGCGTTATCTGGAATTACAGTGTTTAATTCTTCATCCATACGGGATGGATCATCATTTGTAGGTCTTTCTGGAGCATCATCCATGTTGTTGCTTGGTAAGAAGCTTAATAAGTAACGAATTTGTTCGATACAATCATCTTCATTTTCAGCAGCAAAATGAGCAACACCAGAAGTAGTGTTATGAGTCATAGCACCACCGAGCTGTTCAGCTGTTACTTCTTCAGCAGTAACAGATTTGATAACAGCAGGACCAGTGATAAACATCTGGCTAGTATTTTTTACCATGTAGATAAAGTCAGTAAGAGCTGGAGAATATACTGCACCACCTGCGCATGGTCCCATGATTACAGAAATCTGTGGAACAACACCGGAAGCGTCTGTATTTCTCTGGAAAATTCCGCCGTAACCAGAAAGAGCGTCAACAGCTTCTTGAATACGAGCCCCACCAGAGTCATTGATACCAACGCATGGAGCACCCATTTTCAAGGACATTTCTTGTACTTTCCAGATTTTTTTAGCATGCATTTCACCAAGAGAACCACCTTCAACAGTGAAGTCTTGAGCGTAAGCATATACTAAACGTCCATCAACTGTACCATAACCTGTAATTACACCTTCAGCAGGTAAATCTTTCTTTTCCTGACCAAAGTTAGTGCAACGATGTTTTACAAACTGATCTAATTCTACAAATGTACCTTCATCAAAAAGTTTTTCAATACGTTCACGAGCAGTCATTTTGCCTTTAGCATGTTGTTTTGCAACACGTTTAGGACCGCCTGCTTGTAAAATATGTTCCTTTTTGGCATTCATGAGGTCAATTCGTTCTTGAACTGTAGCCAAAGTTATACCTCCTTAATAAAATCTATATCTATTAAAAAATTTAATATAGATTATTTTGTTTCATCTAAACGCTGAGCAAGTTCAACTAAGATACCGCTAGCTTTTGGATGAACGAATGCAATGCTGGAATTGCCAGCGCCGTAACGAGGTTGTTCATCAATCATACGAACGCCTTTTTCTTTCATTTCAGCGATAGCTTCTTCAATGTTATCAACATTTAATGCAACGTGCTGAATACCAGAACGGCCACCATTTTTTGCAAGATATTTTGCAATTGGGCCATCTTCAGTTGTGGATTCTAAAAGTTCGAGTTCAACTTCACCGCATGGAACGAAGCTTACTTTTACTTTCTGATCTTCGATAACTTCATCTTCTTTAGTGATTTTAATACCTAAAACTTCTTCATAGAATTTTTTTGCTTCTTGAAGATTTGGTACAGCAATACCGATATGGTCAACTCTGTTGATTTTCATTGATAAAACCCTCCTGATATAAATATTATATCTAAATTATTTTTTTAACATATTATCCATAATAGTATTAACTACTGTATATGGGTCATTCTGACGAGTTTCAATATCTTTTACATAAGCATCTAATTCGCCAGTTTCTACAATATGTTTTGTTATATAAGAACCAATAGATGCACTCAAGCGGTCCAATAACTCATTTTTAGCACGTTTATGACGTCTAATAGCTAATGTTCCACTTTCTACTAAATAATTTTGATGTTCAGTAATTGTATCTATTAATTCATTAATACCTTCGCCTCTACTAGCCATGACTTTTTTAACTGGAGGACGCCAATCTGGTGTTTCTCCATCAAGGTCTAGCATCATATTAAGCTCTGTATATAATTTATCTGCACCATCAAGATCTGCTTTATTGATAGTGAAGATATCACCAATTTCCAATATTCCTGCTTTTATAGCTTGGATATCATCACCAAGGCCTGGTACCATTACAACCATAGTAGTATCAGCCGCTTTAACGATATCAACCTCAGATTGTCCTACCCCTACAGTTTCTACAATAATTACATCTTTGCCAAAAGCATCCATAGCTTTTATTGCATCAGCTGTTTTATGAGATAAGCCGCCTAAGCTACCTCTTGTCCCCATACTACGGATAAAGACACCTTCATCGAGGGTTAAGCTGTTCATTCTTATACGGTCACCTAAGATAGCTCCGCCTGTGAATGGACTAGTTGGGTCAATAGCTATAATACCAACTGTTTTTCCCTGATTACGATAAGCTCTTGCGAGTCTATCGGTAAGAGTGGATTTACCTGCACCTGGTGGGCCAGTAATACCAAGGACAAAGGCATGCCCAGTATGTGGATACAGTTTTTTCATGATTTCTACTGCAACATCTGTTTCACTTTCAATTGCTGTGATTGCACGAGTTAATGCTAAACGATTTCCATTTAACAATTCTTGAGCTATATCCATATAAGCACCACCTTTGATGTCAGCTCCTGTCCCTTATGCACAGAAGCCACAAATACATTTATATTAAAAATCATCTTGTCTCCTTATAGAGACTAAGAAAGACAAGATGATTTTCTTTATATTATTTAATTAATAACGTTAACTGTTAAAAATTAAGCTTCTTTTACATGAGCTTTGATGAATTCAATAACGTCAGTTGTTGGTGTACCAGGAGTAAATACTTCTGCAACACCTGCTTCTTTAAGAGCTGGGATATCGCCTTCTGGAATAACACCACCGCCGATGATTAATACATCGTTCATGCCTTTTTCTCTAACAAGTTTTACAACTTTAGGGAAAAGATGTGGATGAGCACCAGAAAGGATACTCATAGCAACTACATTAACGTCTTCCTGTAAAGCTGCTTCTGCAATCTGTTCAGGAGTCTGACGAAGACCTGTATAAATTACTTCAAAGCCTGCATCGCGAAGAGCACGTGCTACAACTTTTGCTCCGCGGTCATGACCATCTAAACCTGGTTTTGCTACTAATACTCTAATCATTATATTTACCTCCAAATATCTTCACTTATTAAAGATTTACATGTGCTTCATATTCGCCGAATACTTTACGCATTACGCCACAGATTTCTCCGAGAGTTGCATAAGTTTTAACGGCAGCGAGGATATGAGGCATAAGATTTTCGTTTTCATCTTTACAAGCAGCTTCTAAGTCAGCAAGAGCAGCTTCTACAGCAGCGTTGTCACGTTTAGCTTTCATAGCTTCAACTTTAGCTTTCTGTTTTTCACCAACGGAAGCGTCAACTTTGAGAAGACCTTCAACTGGTTTTTCTTCGATCTGGAATTTGTTTACGCCGACAATTGTTCTAGCACCAGATTCAACATCCATTTGCCATTTGTAAGCACTATCCTGAATTTCTTTCTGGATATAGCCTTTTTCAATTGCAGATACTGCGCCGCCAATTTCGTCGATTTTTTTGATGTAATCCCAAGCTTCTTTTTCGATTCTGTTAGTCATAGCTTCAACATAGTAGGAACCAGCAAGTGGATCTACAACATCAGCTAAACCACTTTCATATGCAACAATCTGTTGAGTACGTAAAGCGATCATTACGGATTCTTCTGTAGGAAGAGCAAGTGCTTCATCACGGGAGTTTGTATGAAGGGACTGAGTACCACCCATAACAGCAGCTGCAGTCTGTAAAGCAACACGGATAATGTTGTTGTTAGGCTGTTGAGCTGTAAGCATGGAACCAGCTGTTTGTGTATGAACACGAAGCATCATGGATTTAGCTTTTTTAGCGCCAAATCTTTCTTTCATAACTTTAGCCCAGATACGACGGGAAGCACGGAATTTTGCAACTTCTTCAAGTACGTTGTTATGAGCATTCCAGAAAAAGGAGAGACGACCTGCGAAAGCATCAACGTCAAGACCAGCTTTGATAGCTGCTTCAACGTAAGCGATACCATCAGCAATAGTAAATGCGATTTCCTGAGAAGCAGTAGAACCAGCTTCACGAATATGGTAACCGGAAATGGAGATTGTGTTCCATTTTGGTACATATTTAGAGCAATATTCAAAGATGTTAGTGATAAGACGCATAGATGGACGTGGTGGGAAGATATATGTTCCACGAGCAGCATATTCTTTAAGAATATCGTTCTGTATTGTACCTTTTAATTGATCAGCAGGTACACCCTGTTTTTCAGCAACTGCAATGTACATAGCTAAAAGTACGGATGCAGGAGCGTTGATAGTCATAGAAGTGGAAACTTTACCAAGATCGATCTGATCGAAGAGAATTTCCATATCTGCTAAGGAGTCGATAGCAACACCAACTTTACCAACTTCACCTTCGGAGATATCATCAGTAGAGTCATAACCAATCTGAGTTGGAAGGTCAAATGCACAAGAAAGACCTGTAGCACCGGATTCAATTAAATAACGATAACGTTTGTTGGATTCTTCAGCAGTGGAGAAACCTGCATACATACGCATTGTCCAGAAACGACCACGATACATAGTAGGCTGAACACCACGAGTATAAGGATACATACCAGGGAAACCAATTTCTTCTGTGTAGTCAGTACCTTCAATGTCAAGTGGAGTATATAAACGTTGTTCTGGAAGATGTCCACGTTCTGGGAATCTTGCAACTGTCTTTTCTACACTAGCGTTATATTCAGCTAAGCCAGCTTGGATTTTTTCTTTTTCATTGCTCATAATTTTAAATTCCTCCCTAAAAAGGTTATTATTTCATTGAACCTGTTTCCATGAATTTTTCATGCCAGGACAAAGCTTCTTTAATAATATGTGGAGTTTGTGCATGTTTTGTTGCAGCTTCTGCTCTTTCCAAATAATCCATTAACATAGGTTTATAATCTGGATGAGCACATTTGTTAATAACTTCACGAGCTCTTTCGCGTGGAGCAAGACCTCTTAAGTCAGCTAAACCTTGTTCTGTAACGATGATATCTACATCATGTTCTGTATGGTCAACATGAGAGCACATAGGAACGATAGAAGAGATAAGACCGTTTTTAGCAGTAGATGCTGTAAAGAAGCAAGTAAGGTAAGCGTTTCTAGCGAAGTCACCAGAACCACCAATACCATTCATCATTTTTGTACCCATGATATGGGTGGAGTTTATATTACCATAAATATCGCATTCAATAGCAGTATTCATAGCAATAACACCAATTCTTCTTACAACTTCTGGGCTATTGGAAATTTCCTGTGGACGAAGTAAAAGATGTTTTCTATATTCTTTGATATTTTCATAGAAACGTTTTAATCCGTCTGGAGATGGAGATAATGCTGTACCAGATGCAAAGTTTAATTTACCAGCATCAATTAAGTCAAACATACCATCTTGGATAACTTCTGTATATACAGATAAGTCTTTTAAATCAGAATCAACGAAACCGCTGATTACTGCATTTGCTACATTACCTACACCAGATTGTAATGGTAAGAGATTTTTAGGCATATGACCTTTTTTAACTTCATCTTGAAGAAGTTCAATGATATATTCAGACATTTTGTGATCAGCTTCACTAATTTCGCCAAATGGACGAGTTTTATCTGTAATATCACAAGGAACAATGCATTTAATTTTATCTGGAGTGCAAGGTATGTAAGGTGTACCAATACGGTCGTTAGCCTTAACAATAGGAATTGGAAGACGATGTGGTGGATCAAGAGGCACATAAACGTCATGCATACCTTCGAGTTCTAATGGTTGGCTAGTATTAACTTCTACTATAACCATATCTGCTTGTTGAACGAAAGAAGCTGTATTACCCATAGATGTTGTTGGGATAATATTACCTTCTTCTGTAATAGCACAAGCTTCTACGATAGCAACATCTAGTTTACCATAGAAACCATAACGTAATAACTGAGCGGATTCACTAAGATGTAAATCGCTATAAGAGATTTCACCAGAGTTTATTAAATTTCTTAATAATTTGTTAGTTTGATATGGCATACGTTTATCGATACCATTAACTTCACAAAGTGCACCATCAAGTTCTGGTCCTACAGAAGCACCTGTATATAAATTAATTTTAAATGGGTGTTCTTTCATGCGTTCAGCAAGAGCCAAAGGTACAGCTTTAGGATAACCAGATGGTGTAAATCCACTAGTTCCCACATTCATGCCTGGTTTAATTAACTCAGCAGCTTCTTGTGCACTGACAATTTTCGCATGCAAAGCTTTATTACGCACACGATCTAAAATGTCAATCATTAAAAATTCTCCTCCTTACCAAAATATATTGTTGCATTATTATGTCGTGTTCCATTATATCATTGTCTAATACGATAATCAAAGATTATTGTATCATTTATGAAATAAATTTTTTTATTTATAATTTTTCAATAAAAAATAAATAAAAATTATAAAAAATCAACACTCCATCTTTTAATAAATAATAACGCATATCACTAACAAAAGCATACCACTACTAGGGAAAAGCGTCAAGTTTTACTATAGGAAAAGAAAGCTATTTTCCTGTAATATAATACGACAATCTACTAAGTCCCACAGATAAATCTTCATTAACAATTTTCACATCTTCAGGGACTCTCATTTTTACAGGAGCAAAGTTCCATATTCCTTTTATATTTGCTTTAACCAATTTATCAGCGACCTGTTGTGCAAATTGAGCAGGTACTGCAATAACCCCAATATCTATCTTCAGATTTTTAGCACAACTTTGCAATTCGTCAATGCTTTTTACTTTTACATGATTTACTGTCTTTCCAATAATATTGGGGTCATTATCAAATAATGCTACTAGATTAAAACCTAAAGCAATAAAATTTTGATAATTAGCTAAAGCCACACCTAAGTGACCAATCCCTACGATTGCAATATTCCAATGATTATCAAGCCCTAAAATCTTGCCTACATTAAATTTAAGTTCATTGACATAATAGCCAACTCCCTTTTTACCAAACTGACCAAATAAAGCTAAATCTTTTCTAATTTGCTCCGGTGTTAATTCTAATCGACGGCCTAATTCATCTGATGAGATGATATCCATGCCATCATCTTGAGCCAATCTCAAAGTTCTATAATATAGTGGTAATCTATCAATAGTTGCTTTAGAAATAGTTTGTTCTTTCACTGCATTCACTCCTTTAAGGCTTGAGTTTAAATAATATTATTAATTTAATTTTTATATCCAGAAACTACAATTCCTGAAAATAGCCATACAAGCATAGATAATTCTGTATTAAACATTACATAATCTGTAAAACCATTTAATGCCAATGCAGATAAACCTAAACCTATGCCTAAAAACATAGCTTTAACCAATATATCTAATTTCATAACTTGTGCTTTAAAGGCTTTGTAAATTACACCAAAGAAACAAACCATATAACTTGCAAAACCAAATAAACCAATTTCAGCCATAAAATTCAAATACATATTATGTGCATGTACAATTTTTATAAAATTTCCCTGCATATAATAATCATAATTAGGATAAACCATAAAATATGAACCCCAACCTATACCCAATAATGGGTGGTCTAAAATCATCGCTATAGTACTTTCCCAAAAAGCAAGACGCATTTCTGAAGATGTATCCATTTTCGTAAAAATAGATGTCATTCTATCCACTAAAGTTGCATCTGAAAGCAATAAGATGACAGCTAATCCTATCAATGCTAATAATACTTTTCGATTATATAAAATACTATAGACAAAGATTACTAAGGCAATACTTAGACAAGCCCCTCTAGCATATGTCAAGGTCAAACAAAAGGCTGTTAAACAGAATAAAATTGCGATTACAATGCGAACGATTTTATGTTTTATCAATAAAAACATTCCAGCCATCAAGCCTAACATCAAATCAAAGTAGCCACCTAATAAATTAGGATTTTGCCATGTGGAAAATACTCTCGTTTTTAATCCAGGAAACATTGCTCCATCAGTCCATACTATTTGCTCAGAAGTTAGTCCTATACCTAAAAATGCTTGCATAAAACCATATATTACAACAATAAATAAAGATAAGCTTATACAGCTTAAAAATACTTTTAATTGTCCTATATTTTTTAAATCTATACTTTGCACAACTAAGTAATATGTAAGTACATATCGACCAACTAAATTATAGCAATTGTAAAAACTAAATGCTGAATCTGGTGATACTAAAACGGATAAAAAAGATATAATCACAAAAATCATAATGGGAAAATCAAGTATTGTACGTTTCCATTCAAAAAATCCCTTAAATGATTTATAGGCAAAAACACCCCAGCCAGCTACTAACAATAGACTTGATATAACATAGGAAAAAGGTAACATTGTTGCCATAGCTATAACAATGTAAAACATCAATCGTTTACAATCATTATTCAATCTATTTTTTTTAAATATATCCACCTATACACCTACTACTCTAAAAGCTAAAAATACCTTTACTAAAATCATGCTTCATTGACTAAAATATTTCTCAGTTCACCTGTCAAATATAAAGAACCTGTTATACATAAAACTTTATCTTTACCTGCCCACTGACGAGCTAAAGTTAAAGCTTCTTGCATATTATTAAAAGTCTCTACACGATGATTTGATATCTTACTTGCAATATATTCAGGAGAAGCTTTTCTTTCTGAATTTGGAGTAGTTATAACGATTTCATCATCATCACGCAATAAATCAATAAGCATAGTATCTATGTCTTTATCTTTTAATATACCTAAAAGAATAACTCTTTTTTCATTTGGATAATATTTATCTAAATTTTGACGAAGTATCATCATACCTGCTGGATTATGAGCGCCATCTACTATGCAAATCTGTCCATCAAAATTAAATACTTCAAAACGTGCTGGCCATTTTGCTAATGCTAAACCATCAATGATATTTTCTCTAGTAATACGTTCATCATTATTACCTAAGATACTAGCGGTCATAATAGCTAAAGAACTATTTTCTATTTGATGGTCACCTAATAATTTCAATTTATAATTGAAATTAACTCCTAATAATTCAGAACTAAATTTTAATTCTTGATACTGCCCATCAAAATTCACAAACATAGCTGAAAAATCATTATTTGCTATGAAAATATCAGCATTTTTTTCTTCAGCTGTTTGATTGATTATATCTAATGATATATCTTTTGCTGCTGTAACCACAGGTACACCATCTTTTATAATACCTGCTTTATGCTCTGCTATACCTTCTAAAGTTCCCCCACATAGATGAGCATGTTCAAATGCCACATTTGTGATGACGCTAACTTCTGGTTTTACCACATTAGTAGAATCTAATAATCCACCTAATCCTACTTCGATGACAGCATATTCTACTTTATTAATCGCAAAATACAAAAATGCCGCTGCTGTAATAACTTCAAACTGTGTAGGTGACTCTTCGCCATCTTCAACCATTTTATCCACAAAAGTTTTAACAGCACTAATACAATCAGCAAAATCTTCTTCGCTTATAGGATTTCCGTCTATTTGAATACGTTCTGTATATGATACTAAATGAGGTGAAATATACAAACCTGTTTTAATATTAGATGTTGTTAAAATACTAGATAACATAGAACTTGTTGAACCTTTTCCGTTAGTTCCTGTTATGTGTATAGTTTTATATCTTGTTTGTGGATTGTCTAAATAAGTTACCAATTG
>UMKL01044959.1_pt1 | contig 11078 bp, 9 predicted proteins | sample 1966241 | NCBI WGS metagenome assembly UMKL01 (sample SAMEA4836170, study PRJEB28245) | human gut metagenome | biome: gut microbiome; material: fecal sample | place: Denmark | collected 2008 | reverse complement strand
TGTGATATGATATTTAAATCCCCAAGAATAATAAGCGACCCAATAGAAGCCAAGGAGCGTCAATCTTTGTAACACATTAAAGAGAATAAAACAGAGGTAGCAGAGGTCATTACTTATCCTGTTCAAGTTTATTATACTCTTCATCCGTCACCGCTTCAAGCCATTCGTTGGAAGTTTTTTCTCCGGGAACCTCGAAAGCTAAATGAGCAAACCAACTGTCGGTTGCTGCTCCGTGCCAATGTTTCACGTTGGCAGGGATATGAATGATTGTCCCGGGCAGAATTTCTACAGCGTTTTTGCCTTCTTCTTGATACCAACCGCGTCCGGCTATGCCGATAAGTATCTGTCCGCCGCCTTTCGTGGCTTTGTGGATATGCCAGTTGTTACGACAACGAGGTTCGAAGGTGACGTTGGAAATATGCATTTGATTGCGTGAAATGGGAGAGAGATAGCTGTTCCCGATAAAATATTTTTCGTATGCCGTATTCGGTTCGCCGATGGGAAAAATCATTTCACGCTGAAAAATGGTTTTGGCATCTTCGCCGGTCGTATCTTCTGCCCATACGTCTTTAGCTAAATTGAACGCTGCCCACGCTTTAGGCCAGCCGGCATAAAAGCCTATATGAGTGATGGTTTCGGCTATTTCGGTGCGAGTAATGCCGTTCTTTTTTGCCGACTGAAGATGGAACACGAGTGAATTATCTGTAATGCCCTGACTGATAAGAGAGGTAATGGTTACTAAACTGCGATCACGCAAACCAAGCTTGTCAGTGCGGTTCCATATTTCACCGAAGAGGACATCGTCATTGAGTTCTGCAAATTTGGAGGCGAACTCTCCCAATTGGGTACGTCCTGCCGTTTGTATTATCTTTTCCTGTGCCATAATATTGAGTGTTAAAATACTGAATACAGAAATTAAAAGAATTTTGTTCATACTCGTTTTAAGAGTAAAAACACTTAAAATTGTTTTTACCATGATTTGTTTTTTATTTATCTATTTGACTTTCGGCAAATGAATCTGTCCGATATCCATCGTATTCCTCTACTTTCCACGCCGAGGCACAGACTGTCTCAACTTCGAGAAATTGGCTAAGTGTACTAGACTCATTCATTTTCTGATTGCAAATTTACTGCGATTAAATAAGCCGGCTTGTATATGAATTACGGATATTCATACCCGAATCCTCGATTTTGCAATAAAGTCGTATGTAATTCAATTCAAATGAATTACTTTTGCTCAAAAGAAATCAAAGAAAGGGTTATGGAAAAAGTTATAAAACTTGATGAGGTAGATAAGTACAACAAACTTTTCGGGCTCGAAACACGGCATCCTCTGGTGAGTGTCGTTGATTTGTCGAAGGCAACGCATTGGCCGGAACATTTCAAGGTTAATTATGGGGTATATGCTCTTTATCTGAAGGATACCTATTGTGGAAACATCATGTACGGACGTCAGAGTTACGATTATCAGGAAGGTACGATAGTCAGTTTTGCTCCCGGTCAGGTAGCAGAGATCGAGATGCAGAAAAATGTCCGTCCGAAAGCTCACGGTATTCTGTTTCATCCCGACCTGATAAGGGGAACGGTACTTGGCGGGGAGATTAAGAACTATTCTTTTTTTTCTTATGAAATTCGTGAGGCTTTACATCTTTCAGAAGAGGAGCGTAGCACAGTCATGGATTGTTTTCATAAAATCGAGGCGGAACTGAAGCATGGCATAGACAGGCATAGCCGTCGGTTGATTTGCGCCAATATAGGTTTGTTACTCGATTACTGTATGCGTTTCTATGAGCGTCAGTTTGTAACACGTGAAGAGGTGAATAAAGATGTTATAGTTCGTTTCGAACGCTTGCTGGATGAGTATTTCGACAGTGATGCCCCATTGCAGGAAGGTTTGCCGACTGTTAAATATTTTGCTGATAAAGTGTTTTTGTCTGCAAATTATTTTGGAGATATGATAAAGAAACAGACCGGACAGACCGCTTCGGAATATATCCAAAAGAAATTGATTGAGCGGGCTAAAGAGACTCTGCTTGGTACGGACAAAACAACAAGTGAGATTGCTTACGAATTAGGGTTTCAATATCCGCAACATTTAAGCCGGATGTTTAAACGGATGACGGGGTGTACCCCTAATGAGTTCCGTTCTTTGAATTAGTTTTTACTATAAAGAATTAGTTGAAAAAAGAGCTTGGCCTTTTCATTTTTATATATAAGAATTTGTTGATTATCAACAATATAAGTAACTTTTTAATATAATGATATATAAATGTGGCTCATATGGTAGATTTCTATGAATACTCCACGCCTGAGCTTGTAAGGTTATTGGGTAACAGATTTAAAGAATATAGAATTCGTTGCAATCTTACTCAGAAAGATGTTTCTGAGCAATCCGGTATCGGACTTACAACCATCCACAAATTCGAGAATGGTACAGCAGGCAATATTTTGTTGTCAACATTTATTGTGTTGTTGAAAGTGGTCGGGCAGATTTCCGGATTAGAGGAATTTGATTACTATCCGATCAAATTGGGTAATTCGCCATACAGCTCGGCAGAATTGGAGATGTCTTACTATGAACTTGCTACAATGGCAGGGATAAATATGATGCCTTTCAGTAGTAATTCTTATAACACTTGAACTATGAATACCTTTAAATCTATTGATGAGCTTTTGCGTGTACTTGAAAGAGAGAAACTTCTGCTGAAACAGATGTTTCAAAAAAGACCTTCAGCTTCCCTGAAATATGATTATGCACTCGAACTCACGGAATATAAAGAGGAAAGAATTAAATATCTCATTGACTACGGAATGATAAGAGATAGCGGAAATTTCCTTGAAATGGAGGATGTATATCTTAAATTCTTCGAGGATGTTTTACAAGTCAATGAGAACATAAATGTTTCGTTTGTGGATGATTATCTGAGGTGTCTGAATGAAAATATAGATTATTACCTTAAAGAAGATAATGAACAGCGGAAATATAATTATCACAAAGAGGTAAGGCGGTGTTTGAAAAATATCGCAATGATAACGGTGCGTAATGTGATAGACTTGAAGCGCAACATTGATAATACTTACAAGAACGAACCAAACTATCGTGTAAAGCTTTCAAAACTGAAGAATCTTGATGAAAAACGCAAGAACATCGCGCTTCTCATCAACAGGAGTGAAGATATAATAGATAACACTCAGCCTGTGTTTTTCAGAGTTGCCATGGACACTCAGATGCGTATAGTGGTGAATGACGTGAAACTTCAGCTTAATGATTCTTATCATAATCTTATAGAGATAGAAAAACAGATTATTCATTACCTGAATCTTATAGCTTATCAGAACAGGATATTCGAGAAAGTTCGACGTTTGAAATACTTTCGTGATCAGTTCCTTCTGGAAGAAAAAACTGATATACGTCAGGTTGTCAGTATGAGAAATCCTGTATGGATGGAGCCTCAGGCAAATTACAGGATAAAGTTGTCGGTAGATAACCTGCGTACTTCTGCTGTGGCATTGGAAATAATAAGAAAAATCATATCAAAAAGGAAGAACCGGGCTAAAGGTCCTAAGAATATGGCCGATGCTATACCGCAGGAATATATGAAAACAGAAGGTGAAGTTCTTGACCAGATAAATTTACAGGAAATTTATAATGCTTTCTCGGCATCAAGCAGTCATCTGTTTAAGTTTGTAATGAGCTACAATTATCATAAGCAACTGAGCACAGACGACAGAATCTTGTTTTTCTGCCAGATAGCATCGCAGTATGCCGAAGGACTGAATTTCACCGACAAGTATGAAACAAGTTATGACGTGGAATATCCTTTGATATATTCCAAATAACTCTAGATAATTTCCGATAATTACATAATCAGAATAAGCATGAAATATACAGAAGAAATATTCAATATATTGAGTAAGGGCGGATTTATTTCTGCAAATAGCGTTTCTCCTGCAATAAAACGATACTATGATGCCATAGAAGAGGATTTGACCGACTATTACGAATATTATAAAGGTATTGGTTTTTATCTCGAAGGTGGTGACGGATATTATATGTTTACCCGTCAGGAGGCGAAAGTCGACCTCGAACGCAAACTTGAAGCAGTTATGAAGTGGATAGACTACCTTAGTTTCCTTAAAACGTATGATGCTACATTCGGTCCCGGATTTAAGTTCCGTCCGGCAGACATTGAAGTTCAGATAAGTTGCCAGATGGAACTGAAGGATAAGGCTTCCAAACTGTTTCAGGATAAGAAGAAATATAATGAGGTTGTGGAGAAACTTGTTTCTGAACTTGAAAAGGCAGGAATGATAGAACTTGAGAATGAACATGATAACACTTATAAAGTATTAACGGCATTTCACTATATGGAGGATTTGGTGGACTGCATAACAATATCGGAGGAAATGAACGATGAGATATCTCAATAAGATAATATTTCTGAACAGCGCACATGTACCGTATGCTGAAGTGAAGCTGGACGGCAATGTACATTTTATTGGTACTCAGGGAGTAGGTAAAAGTACCCTTCTGCGGGCTGTCTTGTTTTTCTATAATGCAGACAAACTCAGATTGGGTATACCGAAAGAAAAGAAAAATTTTGATTCTTTCTATCTTCCGTTTGCCAACTCATATATAGTTTATGAAGTAATGCGCGAAAACGGTGCTTATACCATAGTTGTAACAAAGTCGATGGGCAGGGCTGCTTTCCGCTTTATTGATGCTCCATATAGTAAGGAGTGGTTTGTTGACGGCAAAAACGAGGTCTCGGCCGACTGGAGTGTGATTCGTACAAGAGTGTCGGAATCGGGTGCAAATGTGTCGTCGCTGGTTACAGGCTATGATATGTTTCGTGATATAATATTCGGCAACAACAGAAAGCCGGATTTGCTTCAGTTCCGTAAGTATGCAATTGTAGAGAGTTCGCGATATCAGAATATACCGCGTACAATTCAGAATGTATTCCTTAACTCAAAGCTTGATGCCGATTTTATCAAGGATACCATCATACAGTCAATGGATGATAATGAGTTTGTTGTCGACCTGAGTTATTATCGGAATCAGATAGAGACTTTCGAACAGGAATATTCCGATGTAATGTTGTGGATAAAGCAGGATAAGAATGGTGTGGTACCTGTCAGAAAACAGGCCGATACAGTAATAAAAGGTTATAGAATGCTTTTGTTTGCTGAAAAGCAGATTAAAAACGGAAGACAGCAGCTCAACTACTCTGAAAGGGTGGCACGTCTGAAATTTCCCGAATTGGAGGAACTGCTTCTGCAACTTAAAGAGGAAGCCGAACGATTTACACGTTTACTTGGGGAAGAAAAATACAAGTTTGACAGTGAGCGCGACAAACTTGTAAAGTTAAGCGGCATTATAGAATCTGACCTTAAGAAGATAAGGGAAAAGCGTAAATATTATGAACAGGAACACATTGATGAGGTTATATCAAGAGTAAATAGGGAACCGGCACTGAAATACGAACTGGAGTCTCTGAATAAGGTATATAATGAACTCACGAGTACATACCGGGATGTAATAAGCAAATACTCTTTGATGGAACAGGGCATTGATGCCGATCTTGCAAGATTTGAGAATGAAATCAACAAAAGGGTATTATGCCTTAAAGATGAACTTGGTAAAAGGATTTCAGAATTGACAAAGAAAAGCAACAGTCAGACTGAAGAAATACGCTCTGTTTATGAAGAGAAACTTAAAACACTAGCCGACAGCAAGGAGCAGTTACTGGAAGAAATATCCAACCTGAAACAACAGAAAACAAGGGTTGAGTGTACTGTTCATTTCAAGGAGGAGATAGGTGACTGTGAGGAACGGTTGAGAAACATATTTTCCGAAGAAAAGGATACCGCTGTGAAAGTCGACCGTCTGAAGTTGGAGTGCGACCGCCTTAGACAGAAGTCGGATGCGGAAACTATGGTAGTTGAAAAAGAGTATGATGCGAAAATAGATGAGATTTTACGCTGCAGAAAACAGGTGGACACAGAAATAGAATCGTTGAATGTCTTGATAAACAACAGCAAAGGCTCTTTTTGCGAGTGGCTCGACAAGAACAGGTCAGGATGGCAGGAAAGTATAGGTAAGATTGCCGATGAAAAATTTATACTCTATAATCAGAATCTTTCTCCTGAACTCTCAACCGATGGGGAAAGCTCTTTCTATGGCGTAAAAATTAATTTAGCTGAAGTGCAGCGTGAGTTACGCTCACCGGAACAGCTTAAAGCTGAATTTAAGGCCAAATCTTCCGAAAGAGATGAATATACGAGAAAAATAAGCCTTCTGAATGAAGAAAAAACAAAGCGTACTGAAGAGATAAAGAATAAGTACAGAAAACAGATTTCAGCCATATCGGGCGAAAGGCATCTTCTTGAAATCCAGTTACAGCAATATCCTCTTCAGATAAAGAATATTAAGGCAGAACAGGCTTCATGGGAACGCAAAGAATCGGAGTGGAAAAGAAACAGGATTGAGGAGATAGAAACATTTATTGGAGGCAAGGAAAAGGAAAGACAAAAATGTTGTAACAATGAAGAACTTCTGAAACAGGAAAGGGAAAAGCGGATTCTTCAGATTTCTGACGAGCAGAGAAAGGCGGAAAAGAAAGAACGCAGTGCTGTTGATGTTGAGATACAGGCAGTACACAAGGAACTGTCCGACCGGCGTATGGATATGGATAACAGAAAAAAAGAACTTCACAAGTTGCAGAATGAGGAGTTAAACGGTAAGGGAGCTGATACATCGGTTATAAATTCCTATAAATCAAAAATTGATGCTATAAAGTCTGAGTTGGATTATATATCGCAAAAACAGTCGTTTGTGTGGAATTATGAAAAAGATAAGAGAGAACTGTTTGATCGTGAGCCGGAGTTGCGCGACAACAAGAAGAACAATGAGATGCATTTAGATGAGCTTGAAGAAAAATACGCATTGCGGAAAAACAAGCTCACCGGTCAGTATGAAACTGTAAAAAACAGTATAAAGGAAAAGACAGCCGAACGTGATGCCATAAAGAACGATTTTTCCGTTCTTGAGAATTTCCGCAAAGATGAAGGCTTCTGTCCGCCGGAGTCGTACACTCCCGAAGAACTTCCTACCAATAAACCTTGCGGTAAGATAGTGGAAGAGCTGAAAAGTCTGATTGTTTCTCTTGGCAAGGATACTGAGAATTTCAAGAAATCGATCAATCTGTTTAACAGTAATTTTACTGCAAGAAATACTTTCAGTTTCCCTCAGTCATTGTCGTGTGATTCCGATTACATGGATTTTGCATCCAATTTATGTGAGTTTGTGGAAAACAATAAAATTACCGAATACCAGAACCGCATAAGTGAAAGGTACGTAAACATAATAAGACGCATATCAAAGGAAACAGGAGAACTTACCCAAAGCGAAAGTCTTATTAATAAGACCATTAAAGATATTAATGACGATTTTGTCAAACGTAATTTCGCAGGAGTTATCCGCAGTATCGAACTCAGGCCTTTGCCGAGTAACGACAAGCTTATGCAGCTTCTTATAGAAATAAAGAATTTCAATGATGAGAACACCTTCAACATGAGTGGAATGGACTTATTCTCACAGGATTCGCGCGAGAACGTGAATCTCAGGGCTGTAAAATATCTTAATGCTTTCAGCAAACTGCTAAAAGATGAGCCTTCCAGAAAGAGTCTTGTCGTTTCTGATACCTTTAATCTGCAGTTCCGCATTATCGAAAATGATAACGACACAGGCTGGGTAGAGAAAATAGCGAATGTAGGTTCCGATGGTACCGACATACTGGTTAAGGCTATGGTGAACATCATGCTTATCAATGTTTTCAAGGAAAAAGTCTCAAGGAAATTCGGAGATTTCAAGGTGCATTGTATGATGGATGAAATCGGTAAGTTGCATCCTAATAATGTGAAAGGCATACTTGAATTTGCCAATTGCCGCAACATATTACTTATCAACAGTTCGCCTACCACTTATAATGTTGAGGATTATAAATATACTTATCTGTTAAGCAAAGATGCGAAAAGCAATACAAGGGTAGTGTCATTGCTCACACGAAAATAAAAATGTCTTGTAATAATATGGATATAAACAAAAAACGATTTACAATATCTATTGCAAAAAAGTTGCTTTATATGCTTGAAGGAAGAACTCTTCCTTCAAGCTCACTTCCGCGATGGATAGTTGATGAATTTAGGATAGAGGGTCTTATAACCGGAATAACCAGTGGCAGCAGAATTTCCTATCGCCTTACGGATTCTGTGGCATTCAGCAGATATATTTCAGATAATTATACATCCGGCACTTCTCTCGAAAGATGGATTGAAATCTTTTCTGGCGATAACAAAGACTTGCAGCGCAGTACGCTTGTGCAGGAAACCGGCGACTCCAAAACTGTAAAGCTTCGAACTTTCAGGGGTTTTCTTGTCAACTGTTACGAACCTATTCATGCAAGAATAAGGAATAGTGAGTTTGTTATATCCCCTCCGGAAGGAAGTGCTGTTTTCATACAAAACCCCGATGAATTTTATATACCGTCAGACGTGATAGTGGTGGGAGTGGAAAATGGTGAAAACTTCTGTCGTATACGGAGTCAGAAATATCTGTTTGGAGATAATAAAGTTTTGTTTGTCTCCAGATACCCTCAGTCGGCGGATTTAAGGGAATGGCTTATCAAAATTCCTAATAGATATATACATTTCGGAGATTTTGATCTGGCAGGTATATGTATATATCAGTCAGAGTTTTATAAATTTTTGGGCGACAGAGCAGGTTTCCTTATTCCTGAAGATATAGAAGAGAGGTTGAAATCTGGAAATGCGGGACTGTATGATACTCAATATCTTAGATATAAAAATCTGAATATTATAGATTCACGTTTGAATGGGTTGGTTGAAATGATTCATCACTATGGTAGGGTGTATGAACAGGAAGGATACATTGAAAATTGTGCATACTAAAGAAATTGTAAATCAATTTGATTTCTAATAATTCTCTATATATTCCGCATCAATGATGCTGATTTTGTTCTGACTATGTTTTGATCACATATCAACCCGGATGATGAGTATTTTGTGTGGAAAGGTATGAACGACTTCCGTCAGATTAAGTTTGACGGGAAGCTGTTGCAGGTGGAGGAGTTCAACCGGATGTACGAGGCCTCTTGACTTTATCTGCAAAAAAATCGAGAAAAGTATAGCAAACCATATCGTGGTGGTTACCTATCATTTGCCTACCAGGTGGAAGTTGCGTACCATTAGGGCGATAGGACTGATGCCTGTATATATGGATACTTGCATACCAATATTGACGTGGAAATAGGAGTAACCGGGATAAATTCTGACCAAATAGGATATATTTTTGCAAATGATCACCTGATGAATTGATTCCCAATACCTAAAAGAGTGTTTCCCTGCGAATTACACTCTTTTAGGTTTTAAATTTGGACAATTCTTTACTTTCTATTATCAAATAAGTTGCTGATGTCACCATTGAGAATGTAAGGTAATTTTTGATGGATTTTTTCAATAGGCCAGTCCCACCATTTCAGTATTTCCAATTTTTGAATAATATCATCGCTGAAACGCTTCCTGATCGGGTTGGCGGAATACCGCCTACTATGGTATAAGGTGGTATGTCTTTAGTGACAACAGCTCGGGTGGCAATGATTGCTCCATCTCCGATATGTACCCCAGCCATTATAATTGCTTCATAACCTATCCATACATCATTACCTATTATGATATCTCCTTTGTTATCCCATGCATCTGAAACATTGGATTTCTCCAAATTCCAATCCTCATAAAACAAAGGGAATGTATAGGTTGATAGAGATTTTAATGTATGGTTGGCACAATTGAACAGAAACTTTGTGCCGCAAGCAATGGAGCAGAATTTACCTATTATCAATCGCTCGTGATTGATTGGATAATGATACAGTACATTATTCTGTTCAAAAAGTAGCGGATTGGATACAAAATCATTATAGATCGTATAATCGCCGACTTCAATAGACGGGTCTTTTACAACAGCATTTAGGTAAACAGTCTGTGTATCTCCTGTACGAGGATATATTTTTTTCATCATGGGATTCAAACGATTAATAGTTTTTGCATTTTAGATAGATAATGGAAAGTCCTCCAAGCAATATCACATATAAATATTCTGCTGTCCAATATATAGACAGGGATGTGCTGAAATAGCTTATCGCCCATAAATAAATCTGATAGGCTATAATGATTACAGTCTGAAAAATGAAGGTTGTACGTGTGGCACCTGTCCCGGTGACGGCGTTCATATATACATAACCAGGTAAGGCAAAAGCATAATTCAACAGGGCTACTGTAAATGGCAGCCGTGCTATTTGTATCAGGCTCTCATTACCAGAATAAATTTTGAAAAGCGGATTGAAACAGATTATAAAAAGGATAATAAGTGGGATTCCCACGGAATACCCTAAACGGATAACCCGGTTACATAACGGGAAAACCTGATTCTTTTGTCCTGCTCCCAACAGATTACTTACCAATGAGCCGGTAGTTGCTGCCAGTGAATTGACAATGACGAAAAAAAAGGTGGATATACTGCGTATGACATTTGTTGCTGCCAGTTCTAATTCTCCCAAATGCTCAATGGCTACGAAGAAGGCGAACCATGAGGCTACTCCAATAAATGGATTGAACATACTCCAGATAGAAACACAACAGACATGATGGAATATGTTTTTATCAAATTTCCAGTTCAGACCATAAACCTTTCTATCCATTTTTCGTAAAACATGGATTGACAATATTATCAATGAGCATAATTCTGCAAATGAAGATGCTATTGCAGCACCGGCTATTCCCATATCGAAATAAAATATGAGAAGCCAATTACAAGGTATATTCACCAATACGGCAGTAAAGGCAGCTTTGTTAAGAGGTTTTGTAAGTGTGATACCGACCAGGAGAGATCGCAATGCAAGAAAAGGAAAAGAAAACATTAATCCCCAAATGCGCCAGTCCAGATAATCAATAACAGCAAAATATACTTTCTCAGATGCAATCAGATTGCTCAGAATCAT
>UMKL01043394.1_pt1 | contig 11286 bp, 22 predicted proteins | sample 1966241 | NCBI WGS metagenome assembly UMKL01 (sample SAMEA4836170, study PRJEB28245) | human gut metagenome | biome: gut microbiome; material: fecal sample | place: Denmark | collected 2008 | reverse complement strand
CTACGCTTGGTACCGATACAGCGCTATCGTCAGTTTACCTTGTATTTAGCCATTAGAGAGCCTCCTTTCCGTCAATCTTATCATCGTCACAATAAACGGCGATATTGCCTTCACTCTCCTGTACCTTTGCCTTGTAGCACTCTGGGAACTGCTCAGTAACCCACTCAGCAATATTCTCAGCGGTAGGATTGAAAGGCAAAAGCTTATTAAGATTTCCGTGGTCGAGATAACCATGAATCTTCTGTTTAAGAAGCTTAAAATCCATCACCATACCATCCTTGTTCAGCTTTTCAGCCTTGCAATAGACAGTAATAATCCAATTATGCCCATGAAGGTTGGCGCACTTGCTTTCATAAGAGAGATTCAGCTTATGACAAGCGGCAATCTCCATTTTTTTTGAAACGTAATACATAATTTTTCTTTCTTTTATTTTGTTATTTCTATTTTTATTCTTAATTTTGCGACCGAGAAGAATAAATCGGGTGGGTCAGTACACTGGCTGCTCGATTTCATGCTTATTCTTCAAAGGCAAAGAGGTGTACCTGCTTTGCTGTTTTTTATCAAAGCTTATGGCGATGAACATTGCCTGATAAGCCAACAACAATAACTTCTTTTAAGTTACCTCTTTCATTTCCTTTTGCATGAGTGAGGTACATAGAAATCTGTTCTTTGACATATTCTTTTGTCATAGCCTTAGTGTTCTGTATAAGGATAGCAACCTCCGCTCCTTGTGTAGCAGCACTCTTCAAGCTATTTTCTATCTTATAAGAACTCGCCGAGTTGATGGTTTTCATATCCATCACGGCATGCTCTTTGAAGCCATCAGACTTTTTCGCTCCCGTTATATACGACATTTCGCTCATTAAATATATACGATAGCCCTTCTTTACAAGAACTTCTGCGGCATACATTTCCTTATTGGTGTTCGGGTCAGCAATTTCATTATGATGTTTATGTACCACATAGTAACCGCCGCTTTTATCGAAGTAGCTATCTTTATAGTTGCCCGTAGAGACGATGGCTTGAAATTCTGATTCTCTCTTAGCCATCGTCTTAGGGTTACCCGAATAGTTTCGTGTACCTCCGCTTGCCTTACTCATCCTCGTATTCGGTTGGGTCTGAAATACCTGCATCACGGAGAGCTTCCTTGCGTTCCATACAAGTACCACACTTACCACAATGCTTCTCACCGCCCTTGTAGCAGCTCCAAGTTTCAGCGTAGTTGATACCAAGCTTCTTTCCGTGGCGAGCAACATCAGTCTTCGTAATATTGGTATAAGGAGCATCAATGGTAATACCCTCGTAAGTACCATTCTTCATTGCCTCAGACATGGCATCAATGAAGCCCTTGCGGCAGTCTGGATAGATAGCGTGGTCGCCGAAATGGTTAGCAATAAGCACCTTCTTCAATCCGTTACTCTCTGCGATACCGCAAGCGATAGAGAGCATGATGCCGTTACGGAAAGGAACTACGGTTGATTTCATGTTCTCATCATCGTAATTGCCTTCTGGGATAGCTTCAGCACCTTCGAGGAGAGAGGATTTGAAATAGTCGTGAATAAAGTTGAGTGGAATAACAATATGCTTGATACCAAGTCGCTCACAATGCAACTTAGCAAAAGGAATCTCCTTCTGATTGTGGTTAGAGCCATAATCAAAAGAAATAGCGAGAGCAATGTTTTCTTTCTTCTCATGCAGGAGAGTTACCGAGTCCATACCTCCTGATACAATAATCAATGAATCTTTCATAATCTATAAATTTTTATCAGCGTAATGCTGGAATTTTAACCATTCTTTAAAGTTATATAAAGTAAGAGCTTCTTTATCTCTCACCATCTTGTATTTAACTCCCTTATCTCTAAATGATAAACGTTTTATGCTACCATTTTCAAATTTAGAAGCTTCTCCAAATCGCCCCCCCTACAGTCCATGTTGTGGAATCAATGGAATCGAATCTATATTTTTGTAGATTATCAACTCTTGTATATCCCAACCCATGAACCTTACATCCATTCTTATGAGCTATCCCTATCATATAAGGAAATAACGCCTCAAATTTAGATACGGGCATTTCTTTCGCTGCTATTCCACCAATGGCAACATAAGGATATTCCTTTATCATTTGCAGATAATAATCTTTTCCTCTCCCTATATGCCATACAGGTATTGGCTTGCGATGGGTTTTATCTTCAATCCGCTGTCGTAGCATTTCTACATATCTGAGACCTTTAATCTTATCAATATCCAACTCAAAGAATAGTCTTATATCGTTTTCTATGATAAAATCGCAATATCTATCAACATAGCTGAGCCAATCTATATTTCCGTGCTTTGCGGCATTACTCATAAATGTGAATGCTCCACTATCCAAGAGAAATGATGCAAACTTTGGAATTAATGGTTTCTGCCAATCTCTTACGGAATAGAATGATTCAAGAGCAAATACCTCGTTTGCTTTAATATCTCCATTTAAGAGATAAGGCTTCACTCCCGATATGCCACTAAGATAAACCTTCATAAGCGAGCACGAGCGTACTTCATAAAGCGTACCCACTCGCCGAAATTATGTGCAGCAACCAACTTTGAGCGAAGTTTCTTGCCCTCAGGTGCTTTGGTTTTATCCATAGTTCCGTTCTTGGCATTGAACTTATATATAGAACCGCTCATATTACCATAAAGCCAAGCTGTAGAATCCACGGAATCAAAGTGATACGTATGCAATCCTCTGATATTTGTATATCCAAGAGCATGTATCTTGCATCCATATTTATGTGCTGTCTTTACGAACCAAGGAAATAACTTTTCATATTTATTGATAGGTATCTCTTTAGTTACGATACCACCAATAGCCACATAAGGGTAATTCTTGCACATTTCAACAAAATACTCTTTTCCTCGTGACTTATGCCAAACGGGGATAGGCTTACGTCCACTTAATCTTTCGAGCTTTTCACGAAGTCTTTCAACCTCTCTGATACCAACAACTGAATCAATATCAAGCTCAAAGAAGTTCTTTACGTTCCATTTCTTAATGAATGCAGCATATCCTTCTACGTATTTATCGAAGTTAACTACACCTGCTCCCGACATAAATGTGAAAGCACCACTATCTAATAGGAAATTCTGAAAATTGCCTATCAATCGAGGAAACTCTTTATTATTCTGTAAATAATAGTAAGTTTCCAATATATTTAATCCTTTCCAATCGGCATCCTTGCCGTTCTTTACTGGGTGTTCACCTGCTAAAAAAACTTCCATAGCCTTTTCATAAACATAGGGCTGCTTAAAGTCCCTGCTATATATAATTCCATACTAACACTTTTCCAAAACTTACTAAGATTTCCAGTAAGCCCCCCGCAAGATAGACTTCCATATCTCTATTATTTTATTTCCACACCTTCGTATTCGGAAACGGCAGACTTAATAATCTCCTTAATCTCATCTACCTTATCTTCCAACTCTTGTGGAATATGGACGGAGAGCTTAATATCTTTAACTTTGCTCTCGGTATTTTGGGCATCCTCGAATAGCTCATCAATATCGGTATCATCCTCATCGGTATTAAGAAAAGAGCAATCAACACCCCAATTCTGCAAATCATCGGTTTCCCATTCACCATTGGCAAGCTCATCCCAATCCCAATTACCAGCTTGCACGTTATCCTTGATAGCATACTCCTTGATTTTCTGAATTGGGGTATCGGTCTTCAAGACGAAACAAGGCAGCTTATCGAAGTTCGTATTTCCACCGATGCGTAACTCGTTAGCCACTCTGAGACGCATATTACCGCAGATGGTGACGTATGTACCATCCTCCAAGCCATAAACCATCAAAGGCTTGTACTCTAAGAGCTCTGGGCTATCGGCGAGTGACTTGACGAGCTTGTCGTGCTCGCTCTCCTTTAAGTAGCGAGGGTTCTTTGGAACGCCATCAATCTGCCCCTCATTATAGAGGAGCTTTGTAATGTCAATCATTTCACGAAAACCCAGCTTTACAAGAAGCTCATCCTTTGCGATGGATGGGTTCTGTGAGATTCTCTTTTCTCTTGCCATAACTTTATCATTTAATAATTATTATTTGCAAAGTTACGGAGATTATTCGGGTTTTAATAGAAAATAATAGATTGCGTGTAAACAAAATAAAAAAGGCTATCCCAAAAAGAGTAGCCTTTGAAGTTATTATTTAATCTTTCCAGCTTTTACAAGCTTATCAAACATCTGTAGAACGGACTTATCCTTACCTCCTGTCTTATATCCATTGATATAATAGGTAGTCAGTGATTTCCAACCGCTTTCCTCGTAAGTTCTTACGATATTTGCGATTTTACCATGTCTATTTATCGTACCTATCTCAATAGTATCAGTTTCGTTCTCTCTATACTTTTCCCAAAAAATAGAACCTCCTTTCTTTTTATTAAAAGTCACATCTTCCAACTCTTCAACCTTTTTAAATTCAGAAGGTTTTATGTTATAAACGGCAGAAACGGCTTTCGTCATATTTTCCAAACTCTCATTCGCTGCGTCATTCTTTAAGAACTTAACCTTATCATTCCATAATGTTTTGGAGTTGATGGAATCTATTAAAGCGTTGATTCTTCTTGTAGCTTCTTTGCTATCAATCTTGCTGACTACTAATTTGATGTACTTCATTGTTGTATCTCCTATTTTATATTGTTAAACTTATTATTTACACACCAAAAATAATAAAAAAATCTCAAAGTACCAACTATTTTCTGGAATAATATTAATAAATTAATAGTAATTAATATAAACTAATGGGGTTTTATGATTATATTAAGACATTTTCATGCTTCTCTTAGATTCTTATACCTATATATTATATATAAGAAAAGCAGCTACCTATCACAGGCGGCTGCTTATAGACTAATAACTAACTATTATTTTCATTTAACCAAATCTTAACTAATACATATTGTTATGACACTTCAGAACCTATATTCCACAATTTCCGTTTTGCTGATGCAAAGATACAAAAGAAAGCGAGATACAGCAAATAAATGCCATATCTCGCATAAACAATCTTACTTTTCCTCAATCTGTTTAGAGACGTTATCTGTTCGGAAATCCTCAATCTGCTTGGAGAAAGGGGTGAGCTTATCAAGCTGCGCCTTAACAGAGAACTCTTCTCCGATAAAGGCAACACCTTCGTGAATCTTCTGCAAGGCGGCAAGCTGCTTCTTAGTAGTGACAACAGGGTTGATGTAGATACAACCTTTATGGGTCTGGGCGAACCGCCGACACTCAGCACCACCGCCGTAGATAACAAATAGCGGCTCTTTGCTCTCTGCCCAATCGCTTGCGATGGAATACTCAAAGGCGAGGTTATTCAGTCTATCCGAATATCCACGGGTAGCGAAGGCACGCCATCCACGAGGTACGCCAATCATATTGAGGCGATAAAACTTCTGCGCCACGTTGAGGTCAACGAAGATACCGATACCCTTACCTTGCATACAACGGGCAATCCAACGTTTCTTGTAGATAGCCTGCAAGCCGAAAGATACGGGCATTTTATTATATAGGGAGAAGTTCGGCTCAACGATAACGGCAGGGTGATGCTGCAATATCTTCTCAGGGTGCTCGTAGATAGCTGAGAAGCGGTAATCATCGGTATAGAAGTGCAAAGAGCCTTCGCCATTGAGGTTGAAGGTTCTTTTCTGTTCGCCGAAGCAAAGGAAGGGTGACTGACACTCCTTGGCTTGCATATCAATATCGAGTGTCGGAATCTCTAGGTCATTGTCCGTTGGGAAGAGCTGGTCGGGCAGGGTAAGCTCATAATCTGTTCTTTTCATTCTTTGTTACTTTTTAAGAGTTCTACGATTTGGTTATATATAGATAAGGTGTACTTATCCTTTGACTGAACGTATTGCATATACTTTCGTGCTTGATTGATTACGTTTGCTCTGGTACGGCAGAGTAGGCGAGCCGAGCGGTCGGGATGAATGCAATAATCACGGCTTATGAGACAATATAGTCCTCTAAGGGTGTTGAGCTTGACGGTCTTCACCGCAGAGCAAAGTTCCATGAACGTAACCTTGCCTACCTCACATACCGCTTGCATGATGCGGTCGGAGAGTTCATACTGCTGATATTGATTGTATATCATACGCTATTACTTATTATTTGGTTATTAATAGAAAATATAATGCAAAGTTATAAAAATCTATTAAAAAACGAATAGAAACTATTAATTATTTTAAATTTATTAATAGAAATGTTGGTTATTTGACAGATTTTTATTAATTTTGCGGTGTATTTAAGAAAGAATACTATCACCTAGCAAGCTTATGGGGAGCTTTCTAACGTGTAAGAGTTTGGATTTACGTGAGCCGCAAGGCTACTAAATACGGAGCAGCAGAGAATCCCCATTTCTTTGCTGCTCTTGACTTTTTAAAGCATCTGTAAAATGGAGATACGCAGAAAGATATTGAACGATATGTATTGCAATCCAGAGTTAAGGAAAGCAATTGCATTTTCCCTTTTCATTAAGACAAGGGTCAAGTCTTCTGCCGTGCAAAGATGGAGCATCAATAAGCTTCACGAAATCACGGGAGTAAGTGCCTGTGCTGTCCGTAAGCGTATTGATACCTTGAAGGCTCTGGGCTTGGTTGAGTTCACGGGCAAGAATAATCGTTGCCTCGTCTTCAAGTCTCTAAAAAGTCATACCTCTCACAGGAACGTCCTTGTTCCTAATATCGAGTTTATTTCAAGGAATGATTCTAAAAAGAATGCCTATGCGCAGAATGTAAAGTTCATAGAAGATACCTTATCTGCTATGCTTATCATTGATGTACAGAATCGAAAGAATTACGCTAAGCAAATGATTCAGCAGTCTAAGCACCCTAAAGGCTTAAAAGAGTTGAAGGCGGCTAAGAAGGTTTGTAATCGTTTTGGCTACGGCGATAAATTCAGAGAGAATGGTATATCATATAAGTATATAGCTGAGAAGTTAAGTGTAAGCGTACAAAAAGCTTTTGATTTGGTAAAATTTGCGGTCAAAAACGAGATTTTATGCAAATACAGAAACATAGAAAAACGTTTTTTATCCTCTATTGATTATGTAAAGGATATGATACTCAATAACTATACTTATATCAAGGGAGGGGTAATCTGTAGGGTGTATGCTAATACCTATGAGGTAATGGAAGGCTCGCCTTCGGCTCGCTTCGCTTCTATCGTGGTATATAATTAGATTATAAAAAACTAAGACTTTGTTTAACGTTTAAATATAGGAGATACAAAAATGTTATTTGAGAAAATTAGTCGTAGATGTCTGCTTACCTTGGATGGGGGGGCAAAGATTCAAGCCGTCCTCACTATGCCAAAGCCGACAAAGCCCATCTTCCCCGAGGAAATGGAGCGTCATATTATGGATGAGTTTAATAAATCGCAGCCAAATGCGGTTCATAAGGTTATCAAGTGTCACATAATGAGGAATTAGTTATGGAAGATTTACCTATAGGCTCAGAAATCGTCTTGAAGGTGGTTGAAAGCGAGACAGAAGAATGTAATGGTTGCTTCTTTGACGAGATAAGCAGCAATATTTATGAAAATATCTGCAAAGATATTTGTTGTGCCGCAATCGACAGAAAAGACGGAAAGAATGTTCAATTTAAAAGAGTGAAGTGATATGGAGACAAAAATTAATATAGCGGCTATTTTAAAGGATAAACCGCAAGGAACTAAGTTGTATGACTGGTTGCATAATATAGATGTAGAGTTAGATACTATCAGTACTACAGATACAGAAACAGTAGTCTGGTGTACGAATGAGACTAATAATAATACTACTTGCCATCGTGGTTATTCCGAATTTGGTACAGAAAGAGGTTATCCTGATGGTTTACAGATTCTCTTTCCTTCTAAGGAAATGCGTGATTGGACAAAGTTTTCTTGGAAGAAGGGCGATGTGCTGGTTACCGAAGATGGAAGTGTTCATATTATCTTCGAGAAGTTTGAGGATGATGCCTACACCATGTTTTCTGGTAAGTACTATTATTCAAAAGATGGCAAAAAAGCATATTCTTACTTCAGAGAATGTGATGATGTCATAACAGAAGAATTCACTCTAGAAACAGAGGATGCTGCTCAGACCTACATCAGTGCCATTGAGAAAGAATTAAGTGGTAAGCTGAATATGGAGACCTTGGAGATAGAGAAGGCTCAGCCTGAGTTCAAGGATGGAGATGTTTTGTTCGTGAAATGTAAGGGCAGTGCTTTTATCGAAATCTTTAATTACTCTAAAAATAATGGTGACTTATACGACCACGCTTCACTAGACACTACAACACATGAATTAGATATTAGTGGTGAATATAAAATATTCAAAGAGAATATCATGGAAATTCGCCTTGCCACAGAAGAAGAGAAAAAACAGTTCTTCTCAGCTCTCGAAAAGAGAGGCAAGGCTTGGGATGCTGAGAAGAAACAGATTGTTGATTTGAAGCCAAAGTGCGAGTTTAAGCCATTCGATAAAGTGTTGGGGCGAAATGAGAAAGATGATGTATGGGAAGCTGAACTCTTTTCTCATTATAAAGAAGAATCTCAATATCCTTTTCGTTGTATCGGATTTAGTCGTAAGTATTGTATTCCTTACAACGAAGAGACAGCACATCTACTAGGAACGACTAATGATTGGAAAGGAGGTGAGCAATGATGAGAGACGATGCAAAAATAATTATGACAGCAACTGGTATAGTAGAAGGAGCACTTTCTGATGAGTATCTTGAAAAACTTAATGAAGAAGCTCGCCTATACAAAAGTAATGACCATGTTCTAGAGAGGCTTTATCATCCTAGTGGCAAGGAAAGCCGTAGAACTAGGAGAATGTTAGAACTCAGAAAAAGAAAGGGTAGATTATGAATGATGAAAGCATAGATATTAATCTTAGTTTTATCAATACTGATTATTTCTCAGTATCTGTAAGGGATGGGGTTATTTCAGTTATTGGTAGAATAACCAAGTTAGAGATGGAAAATTTTGTAAAGGCTCAATATTTCGAGATTAAAGAGGTATTGGATAAAAATAGTAAGAAAGGAAGATAATTATGATAGACGATAAGAAAATAGAAGCTGCCAAGGAAGAAATCTACGAGGATAGATTCTTGCTTAATGGTGAAGAGATAGTCTTCAACAATGATGAAAAGGAAGAAATGTTCTACAAAGAGGACATCAAAGAAGCCATTGGACTAGGTGCTAAGTGGGGTATCAATGAGCTATTGAAGGACATGTTTCACCCTGCTAGCGAAGTTCCACGTAACGACAACGGAAAGGTTCTTGCGTTCTCAAAAGAATTCGGTAATAGAAAGCTCTACGATATGAACGATGAGCTTGATAAAACCACTTGCGATACATATAAAGAAATGTGGGAAGAGCAAGTCAATATATTCCATTTGTCTGATTGGATATTTGTAGATGAGTTGTTTGACTTGATTACGAAAGGAGGTGAGTAATGAAAGAGCTTAAAGATTTGGTTGCTGGTGATGATGTACTAGTTATAGGTATGCATCGCAGACGTATCGCCAAGGTTGATAAAGTGACAAAGACTCAAATTGTTGTTAATAACGCTAGATTTAGAAGAGATTCGGGCTGGCAATGCGGTAGTGATAGATGGAATGTTAGAAGAATATCTGTTCCTACAGAAAAGGAAATATCAGATGTTAAAGAAGAGAATCTTCGCAAGAAACTCGTCTACGCTATCAGTTCTTTTGATTTCGAACGCTTATCAACAGATGAGTTAAAACAAGTGTACAATATTGTAAAAGGCAAAGAAAAATGAAAAAGAATAAACACTCATTAAAGATAAGTCGTAGCTATTTTGGCGAAACTACCCTTGATGGTTATCCTATAGCTACATATTCAAATGATGAATTGAATATTCTAAAGAATCTGCTAGAAAAGGTTCTGTGTGAAGTAAATGGATATATTCATCTTTAGAAAAGTAAAGCGTATGGCACAGAAAGAATTTAGGAAACCACCTCGTTATATGGTGGGTGATATAGTTTATAGTCACGGATTTATTTGTATTGTCTGTAGCATCTATCCGTTCAATATAGATTATTCTTACGACTTGAAAGTTATTGATGGGCAAGGCTTGGGCAAAATTTGTCAAAATGATATTATGCACGTTCATATTTGGGAAGAGTTTCTTAAAAAGAATGGATGGACATGTTATCGCTCAGAAGGAGAATGTTTTGGGCATAGGTGGTATAAACACCAAGAATACCCTTTCACTTTGCGATATAATAATTTCTTGGGAATTATCGGAGTATCTTTCAATGACGGAAAAGACGATACTGTTATGATAAAATGTGTAGATGAACTCCAACATATTCTTTTTGGCTTGCAATTAGATAGTAATTTAAAAATATAAACGTATGGATAAGTTAGAATATATTCCTGGAGATTTGGTAAAGTTTGCAACCAATACTTATACTATTGTTAATTTTGAAGAAAACTTTCTTTATAACAAGATATGTTATGCTTTGATTTCAACTAATAGTACAAAAACAGCTTTTGTTGCAGACAGAGATATTTTACCGATTCCTCTCACTCCTGAGATTCTAGAGAAGAATGGATGGAAGTCTATAAATGGTAAGTATGCTTTAAAGATAAAAAATGCAAATTATGTAGTACTTAAATTTACAGAAGATGGTATATACATTTACATAAATGAAAATACCATGCTTTTTACAATAAAGTATATTCACGAACTCCAGCACCTTCTCTTCGGTCTGGGAATTAACTCAGAAATAGAGGTGTAGGTATGGCATTAGAAGTTGTAGTTTTAGATAAGGATGAGTATAAGGCACTTATTGATAATCAAGCTGACGAAGATGAATTAGAGTATTTGAAAGCTTGCCAATATGCTTTAGAGTCCTTTAATAGAGTAAGAGGCTTATGCCCTAAGTGTAAAAAGTCCGTTATAATTGATGGATGGGTATGTCCTTGTTGTGGGTATAATTCAAGTGGTGAAGAAGAATTATATAAATATGGTGATTAACGCCTTCGGGCATAAAAATATAATAAAATGCTTATAAGTGAATTTATTCAACAGCTTCAAGATGTTTACGATGAAGAGGGTGATATGGAAATTGCCATCAAGATAGATGATAACGACTTAGGTTCTGAACCTATTGTTGTGAAATCTACTATTTATGAACAACTTTATATAGTTAAATCCTAACCGCCTTCAGGCATAAATAATAGCAGTATGGATAAAAATGTTGTATTATCAAACAAAGAGTTAGAATTACTCATAACAGGCT
>UMKL01040462.1_pt1 | contig 11343 bp, 9 predicted proteins | sample 1966241 | NCBI WGS metagenome assembly UMKL01 (sample SAMEA4836170, study PRJEB28245) | human gut metagenome | biome: gut microbiome; material: fecal sample | place: Denmark | collected 2008 | reverse complement strand
AACAGGGGAGTTTTTATATCAAATTTTCTTTTTTCTTATAACTGAACCGTCAGGAATTTTTACATCACTCTTCATTGTGAGCTTTTGCATTGGATGCGGTGCGGCATCAACGGAATTTCCGTATTCGTCAGTAAGTGAAACACACTTTACATTGAACGGAATACCGCTTGGCGGCAGTACATCGAGTGTATCGCCCACAAGAAATTTGTTTCTCTGTGTAATTTCTGTTGTGGTGTCGTCAATCGACTTTTCGCAAACAGCAACCACATCATAATGTCTGATGTAACCGCCGTTTCCCGTAACCTGTCCCGGTTCTTTGCCAAAGTAAAAGCCTGTATTGTATTCACGGTGGCTTATCTTGTCAAGTTCCTCTTTAATCCAAGGTTCAAGCACATAATTTTCACCGTTAGTCATAAATCCGTCAACAGCATGGCGATAGGCATTTGTTGTAACAGCGGTGTAATAAGCTGATTTTGCTCTGCCCTCAATTTTAAGACTGGAAACTCCTGCTTTTACAAGCTCGGGAATATGCTCAATCATACAAAGATCTCTGGAATTGTAAAGGTATGTGCCGTCCGAATGTTCCTCTACAGGGAAGTACTGACCCTCTCTGTTTTCTTCAAAAAGGTGATATTTCCAACGGCAAGGCTGTGCGCAGTCGCCGTGGTTTGCATCTCTGCCTGTCATATAACTTGAAATAAGACATCTGCCTGAGAACGACACACACATTGCGCCGTGTACAAAGCACTCGATTTCAAGGTCTTTCGGAATTTTTGCTCGCATCTGTGCGATTTCATCAAGCGGAATCTCTCTTGCAAGCACAACTCTTGATGCACCCATATTATAAAGTACATTTGCGGTTGCATAGTTTGTTACGCCTGCCTGTGTTGAAATATGTCTTGCAACCTTTGGAGCGTATTTTTTAGCAGCTTCAAAAACACCTAAATCCGCAATAATAAATGCGTCAACACCACATTCTTGAGCATAGCTTAAATAGTCGGGTAAAAAGTCAAGTTCATTATTTCGTGGTAAAGTGTTGCAGGTTACATATAATTTTGCACCCTTTGCGTGGGCAAGTTCGCAAGCCTGTTTTAACTGTGTATTGTCAAAATTCTTTGATGCAGAGCGCATACCAAACATTTTGCCTGCGAGGAATACTGCGTCTGCGCCAAATGAAAGCGCAGAGTTAAGACATTCCATATCGCCTGCAGGTGCAAGCACTTCCGGTCTTGTAATCATATTATAATCTCCTAATTATTCAATATTTGCAAGATTTTCGTTATGCTCATAAATTGTTGAAGCATAATAAGCGTTACCGTCTTTATCGTGACAGAAGAAGTAGTAATTTGTATCCTTAGGATTGAGCGCAGCGATAATTGCATTCATACCCGGGTTACAGATTTCACCTGCCGGTAAGCCTTCTTTAGAATATGTGTCATATGAACTTTCAAAAGTATCTCTTGCGTCTTCAGGAATATCAGCTTGTGTTCGGTACGGGTAGAATTTAGTAGAGTCAAGACCGAGATACTTAACACCCATATCTTCATCGGCATTAAGACGGTTGTAGATAATAGAAGAAATGTAATACATATCGTCTGTATCGGCAGCCTCTGACTGAATGATTGACGCAACTATCATAACCTGGTCAAGAGTATAGTCGCTTCTGTTCTTCTTAAGCATATCTTCAATGGTTGTTACCTTATCATAACCCGGAACATCCTGTTTTTCGGTAAGTTTTGATTCGTAGTTATTAAGGAAACGATAAATAACATTCTCTGCATCTTCGTTTTCATAGAATGTATAAGTATCAGGATACAGGTAACCCTCAAGTTTGTAGTAACGGTCATCTGCATTTGTAATATCCTTTAAGAATGAATATTCATCGTCAAAATGGTTTGAATTACAAAGCTCAAGGAACTTGTCTTCATCGGCGAGAGCACCTTTTTCTTTAAGTAACTTAGCAATCTCAAGGACATTTCTGCCTTCCGGAATTGTTACTTCAACTGTATCTGTACGGTTTACACTGCTAAGCAAGAAGTTGATAATTGCCTCGTAGTCCAAATTTGTTTTGATGTCATATGTACCCTGTGTAAAATCGTCATCTGCCTTTGTAAATTTTGCAAACAGTTTGAAATAGTTTTTATCATCAATGATATTATTCTTTTCAAGAACGGTTGCAACTGTGTCAAGATTCGGATTTGCAGGGATTTCTATTCTTACATTTTTTTCTTCGGTACGGTTGATAGCGAGCATATCGTCAATGCCTGCCACAAAGAACATACCTGCCATAGCACCGACAATTATAACGGAAACCAACCAGATAACTCTGAAAACTCTGCGGTTACGCTTATTTTTGGCTTTTGAAAGTTTTTTATCTATTTTCTTTTTCTTTTTTAAAGCCTGCTTAGAATTTTTTGCCATCTGTTCCTTAACATCTTCGCCGCTGTAAGAGTTAAGTTCTTCGGGTTCGTTGTTTTCTGTTTTTGCGGATTCGTCATAGATGTCGTCCTGAATATTTAAAGTAAAGCTTTTTGCTTTTTGGCGACGCTTTTCTTCAAGGTTCTGAATATTATTTTCTTCGTTCACTTACACCATTCCTTTTTCAAACACATTTCGTGTATCGTTTGTGAATTTTTCAGTTATTATTATGTCAACAGCCTTGTCATATATTCCGTGCGGTAGTTTTTGCTCAATGCATCTTGAGTAGCAAAGACCTGCCGTTGTACCGCCAAACTGTTCTAAAAATCTGTCATAATAGCCTTTTCCGAAACCGAGCCGATAGCCGTATAAGTCAAAACTTAATCCGGGTACAAGACAAAGACCATTTGAATAATCGGTAATTTTGCCGCAGACTTCTGTATCAGGCTCCATAATGGAATATTTGCCCTCTATAAGCTGACTTAGCGATGTTACTTTATAAAAGTCCATAACAGGCTCGCTTTGTCTGCATTTTGGCAGAGCAAGTATTTTTTCGTCTGCAATAGCTTTTTCAAGAATAGGGTAGGTGTTAATTTCTATCGGCATAGAAACAAATGCAAACAGAATTTTACACTCCTTGTATTCCTTAAGCTCTATAAATTTTTCAAATAAAACTTTATCAAGACTGTTTCTGATTTCTTCCGAACAGGCTGTTCGGATTTTTTTATGCTTTGCTCTCAGTAAATTTTTTTGCTCTTTTATATTTATTATGGGCATTGCATATCACCGCAGACTTTGTTTGCAGCTTCGGCAGACACTGCTTTTTCTACAATAGCTTTGCCGAAGAGAATTGCACAGCCTGCGCCTTTGCCTGTAATTACATTGCCGTCAATTTCAACAGGAGCAGCGGTGTATGTTGCTCCCTCAAGTTCTTTTTCAAATCCGGGGAAACAGGTTGCTTTTTTACCTTTAAGTATTCCGAGGTTACCCAAAACCGACGGAGCGGCGCAGATAGCAGCGGTAATTTTGCCGTTTTCTGCACAGTAAACAGCCGCTTTAGTCACAGTTTCCGATTTACCGAGATTAACGGTTCCCGGCATACCGCCCGGAAGAACCACGCCGTCAATGTTATTAAATGATATTTCTTCGGGTTTTAAATCGGCTTTAACGGTAACACCGTGTGAGCCTGTTACAAATTCGCCTGTAACTCCTACTGTTTTAACTTCAATTTTTGCTCTGCGCATCATATCAAGCGGTGCAAGAGCCTCGGTTTCTTCAAATCCGTCTGCTAAAAATAAATAAAACATAGCAATACCCTTTCTATACTTAATTTAATGTTATTCCTATATAAATATCCTTTGGCACGGTGATTTTGCTGTCAAGCGATTTTACCATTCCGTATCGGATTTTTTGTGCGTTTTCAAATATTTTGTTATGTGTAAATCTGAAATATTCGGCATCGGTATTTTGCAGAATATCATTTATCATATTTTTTAAATTGTTTTTTTCAAATTCAAAGTAAAATACTTCTGCCGTATTTTCATTTTCTTCAAACAATGCAAAATAATTTTTGCTTTTAACATTTTTTATATTATATGTTGAATAATATTCGACAGCAAAATTCTTAAAGTCATTACCCTGCTTGAGAATATTATTTTCGCTGAAATTTAATTCCTGCAAAGAAAGTAAATCATTTCTTGAAAAATCGGAAATATAAGCAATGCAGTTTTCACGATAACCGAAATTTTGATAATAGTTATAAAGATTATCGTTTGCAGGGAAAAGAAAGGAGTACTTATCTCCGTTTTTTGCCGAATCTTCAAGAGCGTATTTAATTAATTTGTTCATAATGCCTTGCTTGCGAAAATCTTTATGGGTTGACGCACCGCAAAGATAATGAGCTTTTTGACCGTTAAAACTTGCACTTATAAGATAAAGTGCGGAAATGATTTTTTCGCCGTACTTTGCAATATAAGTTTGTTTTGCGTTAAAACATTTGTCAAAAAATAAATCAACAGCTTTCGGTTCTTCATCAAAAGATGAAAGCCAAAGCTTTTTAAGTGATTTAATATCGGAACTGTCGGGTTTACAAAAATTAATTTCCATCATTTTTTAATGTTGCGTTATACCTCGCAATCAGAATTATGGGATTATATGAGAGTTTGGACTTTTTAAGTCCCTCTATCCCCATATCTTCTTCACGGTTTATATATTTATAAGAAGACAGCGTTTTGGCAAATTCATTGTTAATTACTGCATAAATGCCGTCGTATTCACGCAAAGCTTTTTCAAAACATATATCAAATGCAATGGGGGAGATTTCGCATCCGAGAGTCATGGCAACAGCTTTGTCTTTTACATAAACAATTCCGCCATGCATTTTAAATTCTTCTATATTGTCAAGAGCCTCTCTGATTGCATTTTTTTCTTCGTAGTGCTCAATATCAATTTCATTTTCGGCACACCAATCAAGCATTACTTTATAAGCGTCCTCTTTATTTGAATTTGTTATTTCTTCAAATCTGTAATCGGGATAACCGTTCTTAAACTTTGAAATATGGTTGCGCTTTGCGTGGAATTTTCTGCCCGAAAGATTTATTAAATCTTCTGACAAATAGACATATTCCTGATTTTCGGGTGAAAATTCATAGTTAAATTCTGACGGGAAAAGGGTTTCAAGTTTAACCCTCTGTGCGTCTGTCAGCATTACGATAAAAGGTTTTTGCCCACGTTCGTGAGCGTCCTTTATGATTTCTTCGACAGCGGGTTTTATATCTTCGCCGTGCGGCAGGCAATATCCCCACACGCTGTCATCGTCATTAAAATATGCTTTTATTAAACAGTTGTTGTACAAAGCAAATTTTATATTATATTCATTTCTCCAGAGGTATGCGCTCAAAATATTGGTAGTAAGTGAAATTCCCTCCGGATTGTCGTAGTATTTCTGAAATTTATTTATATCGGATTTTTCTATCAGCTTAAAGTTTAGCATAAAGTATTAATTTCAGCCGCCTTTTCTATTTCCTCTGCTATTGATTCTATCGGCTTGATTTCACCGTTTTCACAACAGTCAATAATTGTCCAACCGCATTTTTCAGCGGCATATAAAGCAGATTTTCTGCATTCAAGCAAAAACGCGAAATTCTTTTCGTGTAAATCTTTTTTGCCTTCGTCACCCTCGTAACGCTTGCTCATAAGTTTTTGCGATACTTCGGGTTTAACATCAAGATAAATAACTTTATCGGGCTTAGGAACAGAAAGTTTATTGTATTCAAAATCCTCCTGCCATTCAATAAAGTTGTCCCACTCCGATTTGTCAAGTTTAGACATCTGATAAATTATATTGGATGTAGCGTATCTGTCGCTTAAAATCACATCACTGTTTTCATAATCTTTTTTCCAAAATTTAAGAAAACTTGCCACTCTGTCTACCGCATAAAAGGACGAAGCGGCATAAGCGTTTACATCATTCGGATTACTGCCGAATTCTCCGCCGAGATACATTTTTACAAGTGCCGAGCTTTCGTTTGCGTAATCGGGAAATTCAAGTCTTTTAATGCTTTTTCCCATTGCTGAAATTTTATCAAAGAGGATTTTTGTCTGGGTAGCCTTTCCGCTTCCGTCAAGACCCTCTATTACAATGAATTTTGCACTCATTTTTGTTCCTATCCATTTCTATTATTCTAAAATATAATTAAAATATTACTCTCTGCCGTATTTTTTGCGTACTTCTTTCATTTTGCCACAGCTCATTTTGCCCTCGGGACAAGCGCCAAACAAACACGCAGGACCGCAGTTTTTGAATAAATGCGGAGCAACTTCAAGACATTGTTTAAGCATTTGCTCGGCAACATCTCTGATTTCCCACTGTGCACGGTTACAGCAACGGTGTGCAAAGAAATTCTCAAGACTTCTTGCGTTAAAGGTGCATACAATTTTTGTGGTTGAGGCATTGGGAAGAATAAATCTTGCGTCCTCGTTAGCCTTTTTTACAAAAGCATTGAATTTTGCTTTGTTTTCGTTTCTGTAGTTTTCTATGACTTCTTCATCGGTATCGTCGCAGTTTCCTGTTGCCTCTCTGATATATCCTGCAACAAGTGCGTCACGAACCTCGCTGTAAGCCTTTGACTGCATTTCTATTACTTTGTTATAAGCGGCAAGCGCCTTTTCGTTTTTTGCAATTTCAGGCGGTGTTACAAAATCAAACTTTGTGCCGTCAACATAACGCTGCGACTGCTGACTGTAAGATGCGATTCTGTGTCTTACAAGCTGATGTGAGCAGGCTCTTGAAATGCCCTCAATGCCAAAGGTAAAAGAAGCGTGTTCAAACGGACTGCCGTGTCCGATGTTTGCAAGCATATCTATAAAATCAGCGGTCTTTTCCTCAGTAAGCCCATCTCTTATATTTGATATTTCGGACGGTGAGTAGCAGAGTTTTGCTGCCATTGCAACCGTCATTTCGGGATTTGGCGTATAAGTAAGTAAAGTGACTTTTGCACTCAAAATAATCTCCTCCAAAGTGATATAAAAACATATATAAATGTATTATATCATTTTGTGTCGCAATATGCAACAAAATTAATGCGATTGTTGCGGTACGAAAAAAGAAAAATATCAGAAAATTTCCGATATTCACTTGACATTGTGAATAATTAGTTTTATAATGCTACTGAATAAAAAAGTATATGTAATTGGCGTTGACGGGATTAGCTGTATCTCGTTCTTTCAGAGAGAAGTCGGTCGGTGCAAGACTTTATGAATGTTTACAGCACGCTGCCCCTGAGCTCTGTGTGACTAAGCACAGCGTATATCTGCGTTAAGGATTGTAATCGTAAGATTACTCAAAGAGGGTGTTTAAGCACCAATTTGGGTGGTACCGCAGGAATTATTCTCCTGTCCCATTTTTATGGGGCAGGATTTTATTTTGCAAATTTTTTAAGGAGAGATTTTTAATGGAATGGACAGGACTTAACGAACTTCGTGAAAAGTTTCTTTCATTTTTTGAGAGTAAGGGTCATTTAAGACTTCCGAGCTTTTCACTTGTTCCGAAGGACGACAACAGCCTTCTGCTTATTAACAGCGGTATGGCTCCTATGAAAAAGTATTTTACAGGTGAGGTTACACCGCCGAGAAAGCGTGTAACAACCTGTCAGAAGTGTATCCGTACTCCAGATATTGAGAGGGTAGGCATTACTGCCCGTCACGGCACATACTTTGAAATGCTCGGTAACTTCTCTTTCGGTGACTATTTCAAGCACGAGGCTACAGCTTGGGCATGGGAGTTCTTTACAAAAGTTCTCGAAATGCCTGTTGATAAGCTCTATGTATCAATTTATGAAAACGATGATGAGGCTTACAAGATTTGGACCGAAGAAATCGGTGTTGAGCCATCTCATATGGTAAGACTCGGCAAAGAAGACAACTTCTGGGAGCACGGTTCAGGTCCTTGCGGTCCTTGTTCGGAGATTTACTTTGACCGTGGTGATGAAAAGGGTTGCGGTAAACCTGACTGTCATGTCGGTTGTGAATGTGACCGTTTCGTTGAGGTATGGAACATTGTATTCTCACAGTTTGAAAACGACGGCAACGGCAACTACACCCCGCTTGCTCATCCTAACATTGATACAGGTATGGGTCTTGAAAGACTTGCTTGTGTAATGCAGGGTGTTGATAACCTTTTCTTGGTTGATACTGTTCAGAATATTATGAAGAAGATTTCTGAAATTACAGGTGTAAATTACGGTGAAGACGATAAAAAGGATATTTCACTCCGAGTTATCACCGACCATATCCGCAGCACAACATTTATGATTGGCGACGGTGTTCTTCCGTCAAATGAGGGTAAGGGTTATGTTCTCCGCCGTTTGCTCAGAAGAGCAGCCCGTCACGGCAGACTTTTAGGATACAAAGACGCATTCTTGTATAAGGTATGCGAAACTGTAATAAAAGAAAATGAATCGGCATATCCTGAATTAAGAGAAAAGCAGGACTTTATTACAAAGATTATCAGAGTTGAGGAAGAAAGCTTCCAAAAGACAATTGACCAGGGCTTTAAGCTTTTACAGGGCATTGTTGACGACCAGGACATTAAGGTACTCAGCGGTGAGGACGCATTTAAGCTCAACGATACTTACGGTTTCCCAATCGACCTTACAAGAGAAATTCTCTCCGAGCAGGGTATTGATGTTGATGTTGATCGTTTCCACGAGCTTTTGAAAGAGCAGAAACAGCGTTCAAGAGATGCAAGAAAGAAAGAAGACACAGACGCTTGGATTTCGGATTCAACAGACCTTTCTGATATTGCTAAAACAGAATTTTGCGGTTATACTGACCTTAATACAGGCAGCAAGGTTCTTGCCATCATTAAAGACGGTATCAGAGTTGACAGCGTCGGCGAAAACGAAACAGCTCTTGTTGTTCTCGACAAAACTCCGTTCTATGCAGAGAGTGGCGGACAGGTAGGCGACACAGGTGTAATGGAATCGGGTACTCTTGAGGTTGATGTTGACGATACAACTAAGGATGCTTCGGGTGTTTATCTCCATTCTTGTACAATTAAGAGCGGTACACTTGAGGTCGGCACAGAACTTCGTGCAATCGTTGACTTTGACAGAAGAGCAAATATTATGCGTAACCACACAGCGGCTCACCTTTTACAGGCCGCACTTCGTGAAGTTCTCGGCAATCATGTTCATCAGGCAGGTCAGCTTGTAACAGACCATTCGGTTCGTTTTGACTTTACTCACTTTGAGGCTCTCACAGATGAAGAACTTAAGAAAGTCGAAGACCTTGTAAACAAGAAGATTCTTGCATCTATCCCTGTTGTTACAAAGGAAATGCCAATCGAAGAGGCAAAGAAACTCGGCGCTATGGCATTGTTTGGCGAGAAGTACGGCGATGTTGTACGAGTTGTAAGCATCGGTAAGTTCTCAGTTGAGTTCTGCGGTGGTACACATGCTACAAATACATCAAGCCTCGGCTTGTTCAGAATCCGTCAGGAGGGTTCTGTTGCATCAGGTGTAAGAAGAATTGAGGCTATTACAGGTATCGGAGTTCTTAAGTATATGAACGATGTCCGTGAAACTGTACTCAACGTTTGCGAAACTCTTAAGATTTCAAATACAAAAGCACTCACAGAGGGCGCACAGAAGATTGCAACCTTACTTCATGATCAGCAGAAAGAAATTGCAGAGCTTAACACAAAGCTTGCTGCTATGCAGGTTGACAACCTCTTTATTAATTCTGAAATTGAAAACGGCGTAAGAATTATTGCTAAAAAAATTGACAATGCAAACGCTGACGCACTTCGTGCAATGTGCGAGAGAACAAAAGATGTTGCTCCGCTTTCTGTAGTTGTACTTGCTTGTGAAAATGACGGCAAGGTTACATTTGCCGCATCTTGCGGTAAAGATGCTAAGGCACTCGGCGTAAATGCAGGCAAACTCGTTAAGGCTGTTGCACAGGCAGCGGGCGGCAACGGCGGCGGTAAGCCGGATATGGCTATGGCAGGTGCAAAAAATCCTGAAAAGATTGATGAAGCACTTGCTATCGTTAAAGAAACTGTATATGGTATGATTAAGGCATAAATGTTACGAAATCCACATAATTTGATTTTTGTTGTCTGAAAGATTGCAATTTATTGCTATTATTGTTTAGAACTACTAAAAACAGTCTGGCAAGATTGTATATTAAAACAACGATAAAAAGAAATTAAAGTATTGAAGTTTTGTAATGTTTGATGTATAATAATTCCAATGGAATAGTGTATTCCTAAAAGTTAATGAACAATGGAGGAGATTTAAAATGTTCAAAAAAGTAATGAGTCTTGCTCTTGCTTCAACATTAGTACTTTCAGCAGGCGCATTTGCAGCAAGTGCAGCTGAAGCAGAGGACGCAGTAGCAGCAAATGATGAGTCTGCAGTAGCAGCTGACGATTCTTCAGCAGTAGCAGCAGGTGACGAGTCACAGGTAGGTGCCGGCACAAAGATTTACTTTGATGTAAAGAGTGCAGGTTGGAAAAACTTTAGCAAGATCTATTGCCACGTCTGGAGAGCTGACGGTACAGGTAAATGGCCAAGCTGGCAGACAAAGAAAGAAGTGTGCAAAAAGGAAAGCGACGATCTTTATTCTTATGATATAACAAAGACAGGCAACGCTGAAGAAATTCAGAATGCCGGCAGCAAGAACTTATATTGCGTAATCTTCAGTGCTGATACAGGTGCTCAGATTTACAACACAATCATGAACGGTAACTGCATTGGCGATACTGTGTATGTAACAGGTAACAAGATCGAGAACCCTAAGGACAGCCAAAAGACTGATACTGAGGCTGCATGGAAGAACCATCCGGAATGTGGTCCGCAGAAGGTTATTACTTCAACATCAAAAGTAGTCGGTACAGCTCTTGCAGACGGTACAACAGATGTAACACTTTTAGCTGACTACCTTCTCGATTATGTTTCTGACGACGGTACTGCTGATACAAGTAAGACAGATAAGACACAGGATCTTATCAACCAACTCAAGGTCAGCCCACTCGCTGTAATGTCTAATGTAAATTTCAAACTTGAGGGTTTTGTTAAGGAAGAAACAATGACTCAGGATGTTGCTAACAAGAAGAAGGCAACAATTGAGGGTATCCTTGGTAACTGCACAGACCCAACAAAGGGTGGCGAAAAAGTTAACAAAGATGAGATTAATAATGCAGAGGCTAAGAATGATGCTGCTGATACAAGCGGTTCATCAAACGGTGGTTCTTCAAACAGCGGTTCATCATCAAACGGCTCTTCATCTAATGGTTCATCATCAGGCTCTAACTCAGTACAGTCAGGTCAGGAGACAACAATCTTCTTCGTATTTGCCGGCGTAATGGTTGCAGCTGCAGGTGTATTCTTCCTCGTTAGAAGAAGAGAGAACTAATTTATC
>UMKL01060513.1_pt1 | contig 11633 bp, 10 predicted proteins | sample 1966241 | NCBI WGS metagenome assembly UMKL01 (sample SAMEA4836170, study PRJEB28245) | human gut metagenome | biome: gut microbiome; material: fecal sample | place: Denmark | collected 2008 | reverse complement strand
AGCGGAATAGCCGATCCAGCCTACAAACAGTGCTGCGATCAGAATCCACGCCGCCATCTCAAGAACAAATTCCACCCGTTCTTTCTTCTGAGCACTGCTTCGTCCAAATTTGTTGTTTTTATATTTGTCAACTTTCTTCTGGCTCATTGTTGTTCTCCTTTGCCGATTCAAATACTTCGTTTATTATAGCACATCTGTTTTCAAAAGGAAAGCAGCAACTCCAGAAAGAAATGTGATAATTTTCTGAACTGCAGACCAAAAGCTTCTGCTGTCATAAGATCAGACAGCCACAATAACGCCTCCATCGTTTGCATACATGCTGCTGACCCCTGCAGTATCCATAACAACGATCTTCGCAGGATTCAGTCTCTCCCGGATAGCTTCTTCCAGCATCTTCGCTCTTTCCGGACAGTTACAGTGTGTGATGGCAACCGTCTTTTCATGGATATTGATTCCTTTTTCTCCAACATGTTCCACCATCTTCACAATTGCCTTGTTCATTCCTCTGGCCTGATCAAGCTGACAGATACTTCCCTCCGGAGTAGATCCCATAACCGGTTTGATCTTCAGTGCACTGGCCACCAGAGCCTTTACTCTGCTCAGACGTCCATTCTTACGCAGAGTTTCCAGATTCTCCAGTACGAAAAATGTACTCATTTCTTCAATATACTTATCTACAGTCTCTATAATTTTCTCAAAAGAAAGTCCCTTTTCTTCGCATTCCACGATCTTCATGGCAATCAGGCTTTCTCCACCGGATGCAGACCTGGAATTAAATACATGGATTTTTTTCCCGGGGTTATCCTCCAGAAACAAACTCTTTCCAAGAACCGCACTGTTGTAGGAGCCGCTCAGTTCAGAAGAAAGTGTAACTGCATAAATATGGTCTGCTTCACATTCGTAAGCTTTCATGTAGCGTTCCGGAGACGGGCATGCAGATTTCGGGCATTCCGGGCATGCGGCAACCTTTTTCAGAAAATCTTTCTGATCAAAAGTTTCATCATCTATAATGCTCTCGCCACCAACCATCAATGTTAACGGAACAGCTTCAATTCTCTCATCATCTTTCCATTCATTCAGCAGTTCTCCGCAGCTATCTATCGCAATCTTATAACTCAATTATATCGTCCTCTTTTCCATTATATGTAGTATTCAATACCACATTTATGGTATCACATAAACAGATATTTGAAAAGAGTTTTTTAAAAAGTCTGTCCTTTTTTCGTTATCTGCGCTATAATGTCTACACATAATCAAGCAAGAAAGGAAGTGTAACATGCTGGCATTAAAAATCACAGATATCCGGGATTTTACAAACAAGCTTTTTATAGGAGAAGTATTTGATAAATTCTGCCTGTCTGAAGCATCGATAACAACCTTCAACACATTTACGATCGACGGCAGACTTCAAAGAGACTTTTTTGACACAGACAGCCTGAATAAACTTACGGAACATGGACGGACCCATTCTCTGTGGAAAGAAATCAGACCTTTCTGCTGGTCCGTAATACGTGGAAAACGCACTCCCTTAAGCTTTAAGATTGTGTTGCACTTAAGCCGTAATGGAATTGAGGCTGCTATGAGAAATACAGATTTGGGAATTTCTTCCGAGCAGATTGACGGATTCTACTTAAATCTCCAATTTAAAAATAACGCGCTTCTTTGTACTACCGGAACCTCTCTCAAAACATTTTTAATGACCAAACAGCCGGAACAGTTCTGGGATGATATGATTCTCCATTTTCTGAACCAGAATCAGATACTTTTTGAAAAACTGTGATCAGTTCTCTTCTTCCATTTCTCTCAAATAATATGCAAGCATATCAATAAACTGACTATTGGTAGGCTTGTATTCCAGAGGATATCCCGCGATCTCATCCAGAAAACTTTTATTTCCTTCCCAGCAGACATTGATCAATGTTCGGATATCGTGTTCTATATTCGTAGGAGTCGATTTATATTTTGTTGCCAGACATGGATAAATATCTTTTGTGATATGCATAGGTTTATACTGATGCCGCATGGAAATCTTTACAGCTTCTGCTACAAAGAAATACCCCTTATATTTTGAAGTCGCTCCAAGTTTTCTGATCAGTCCATATATTCTTTTCATACATCTTCCCTCCGTTCTGCGCATTTTCTTTTTTAGGAAAATATCCTCATATATAATACGACACTTATTTGATTTTTTCGCTTTCTTCTGAAAATTTATTTTTTACATATTAGATACGGATTTGAATTATCTTCTATATTATTTCTATAATTCAAGTGCAATATCCATTATCTTATATAAAACAGATATAATTGTGTTAAAGATGCACGCATTGTCATTAAAATAACAATATGTGCATATAAAAAAGATGATACCAGATAAATTTCCTGATACCATCTTCAAGCATGAAAATACTTATTTTTGTTCAAAGGACGATCTCTCCGGAAGGATTTTCTGAAAGGCTTCTATTACAGCCTCCCTCATTTTCAAAAACTCTTCCTGGCTGCCTCCTTCATCATTGATGCACAGCATAGCCGCCTTTTGCCCCGCGATCGTTTCCAGGATCTTCTGGTCTTCCAGTCCTGTCTTATAAAAACGGCCAATTTTCGGAGACTGCGGTTCATAAGTTCCTTCCATATACTGCCAGTACTTCATCAGATACTGATTAACGTCAAATACACTGCGAAAACGGTTCCTGCATACCTCATCCAGTACTTCCCCCTCCCGCTTCCAGACCTCTTCAAATGTAGATTTTAAAAACGCACTTGGAACATGGGTATACTTAAACCCGGAAAACTCCTGATAAGGAATCATAAGAATGTTTCTCAACAGCATGTTTCCATAAGAAGGATGAAACCACTTTCTGAAATTTTTTTTGATAACTTTTCGTTTCTTATAGTGCATGTTTACAAGTGCCATATCATTAAGAAGAATATGCGCAAAAGGATTTCGGATATCATCCTGTGCAATTGCGGTTTCAATACAGCAATCTCTTGGGAGACCATTTTTAAAAAAGATCTCAGGCTCTACAGGCCTCAGGAGAAACATATCATCATTGAAATACACAAATTTCTCTGCCAGACCGGGAATCCTGTGAAAATTCAATTCAATCGGATTGCAGTTAAAAGTCGGCAGATATTTTGACGGAATATAATCTTCATGGCGAACGATCCGAAGCTTCGGCGCATTTCTGTCAAGCCATTGCGGAACATGTCCCCAGGTAACAAACCATACTGTATTTACCCAGGGCGCAAACTTTTCTACTCCGCGGAACCAGTACCTCAGATTATTCCAGTCCCGATATCTGTTCTCTCCTGCATCCGTCCCCTTTGTCGGACTGTAACGCTGAAATTCTTCTCTCCAGGCCGGATCTGATCCATCTACCCAGGGAATGACAAAATCAATTTTTTCCATTTTTTATTCTCCGTACAGTTTTTTCAATCGTCGCGCCTCCCGGCAAATATCAAAATGTCCTTCTACAAGTCCCTGATAAATCTCTTCCTTCCCGACTCGCGGCCTTTTTCCTGCTCTTACCACAGTTTCTGCCCATTTTTCGGGAGATGTTCCAAGAGAAAGTGGTTTCAACTGTCCGGGAATCACATTAACTTCTCTGGAAATTGTATCTGAAATCACACAGGTAAGTCCGTTAGCCTGCGCTTCCACAAGTGCAAAGGGCAATCCTTCGTAAAGAGAAGGAAAAAGAAATACATCCATCGCAGACAGAAAGGCTCCGATATCTGTTCTCTTTCCCAGAAAAAACACCTTATCCTCCAGGTTTTCACTCTTTACCCGTTCCAGAATATTTTCATACTGACCGCCTCTGCTTCCTACAAGTGCCAGCACAGCATCCGGTCTCTTCTTCAGGATCTCCTTAAAAATATCCAGAAGCCCCTCATGGTTTTTCTGTGGATCAAACCGTCCTACATGACCTACAACAAACCGGTTTCCCCAGCCAAACGCACTGCGGACAATCGCACGATGATCTTCCGAAAAGAGATAGCGTTCCATAGATATCGCATTGTGTACGATAACTACCTTACCGGCATCATAATCTTCATTCCCAAACAGCCATCTTCCCGCCACCTCCGAACACGCAAAAAAATCTGTGGCATATCTTTTGATGCGGGCACGGTTGCACCAGTGCATGAATTTTCGTACCATTCCCGGACAGGAAGAATTATGAGAATGAGCGATCACCTTCCTGACTCCGGCTTTCGATGCCAGCCGCAATGGAACAATATTGGCTGCGGACAGCATATTCACATGCACCACATCATAATTTCCTTTTTTTAATATCTGTTTAAATCGTTTCACATATCCCAGATAATTCTTTTTCACATTGGGAACATAGAAAATCCTGCCTCCAAGTGTTTTTATTTCTTTTTCATAAGCGATCTTACCATACATGCAGACAAAATCGAACTGCACATCCATTTTCGAAAGCTCCCGGTAATAATTCATGACGAAAGCTTCCAAGCCTCCTCCTATGTTACCTAAGCCAACCTGCAATACTCTCACTTATATACCTCTCTTTATTCTGGATAACAGATATCCACTTTTCTATAGATCCATATTACAAATATAACATAAAATTAACATATGGTAAATGTTATTGTAACATTCTCTCTGATATTTTCTGTAATTTCGAAATTTTTATGTATTGCAGGAAATTTTTAATCGAATCCGCGCCAAGCGGATATCTGAAATCCACATTCAGCCCAAAAAAGGCTCTGCCACAGGGGCAAAGCCTTTTTTTGATGTTTTTTATTTGGTAAGAACCATAAGGATATCGTTACTTCTCTTTACAAATTTTGTCATTTCTTCAGAAGAAAGCTGCTTATGGCTCATCATAGCCAGATCATAAAGCTGTTCGCAGATTACCGGCACATGTTCAGATTCCTGATTCTCAGCTATAAATTTCACCAGTGGATGATTTGCATTCAGAACAAGTACCTCCTGTCCTCCGAACATATTCGGATCCATTCCGTACATGTTATACATCTTCATCATATCCTGCATACGGCGACTCTCTTCCGGAAGAGTGATCATCGCTGCTGTTCCCTCATTTTTCAGCTTTTCTACCTTTACTTCCAGTTTATCTTTACCCAGATTTTTACGGAATACATCGGTCAGAGTTTTAACCGTTGCTTCATCTGTCTCGCCATCCTCACGAAGCTCTTCTGTAAGATCTGCGTCAATTCTCTTGAACTGTACGTTCTGATCCTGCTGCTCAAGATGAGAAATAAACTGAGAATCGATCACATGTTTAAGGATTACCGCATCTTTACCGGCCTCACGGAACATATTGATGTACTGGCTCTGCTGTACCTCATCTGTTACGTAATAGATCACTGTTTTCTCAGGTTCCTCATTCTTGGATTCCTCGGAAGTTTTCTCTTCTGTCTTCTCTTCTTTCTTATTCTCCTCAATACAATCTTTCAGAGTAAGATATTTGCCATCCAGATTTTTGAAAAGGATATAGTCGTTCATCTTTTCGCCGAATTTCGCATCTTTGATGCAGCCAAATTTGATAAACGGACTGATATCATCCCAGTATTTCTCATAAGATTCTCTGTCTGTCTTGCACATTCCAGTCAGTTTATCCGCAACTTTCTTGGTAATGTACTCGGAGATTTTCTTTACAAAACCATCGTTCTGCAGTGCGGAACGGGATACATTCAGTGGCAGATCCGGGCAGTCGATCACACCTTTCAGGAGAAGAAGGAATTCCGGGATCACCTCTTTGATATTGTCTGCAATAAATACCTGGTTATTATAAAGTTTAATTGTTCCCTCAATGGAATCATACTCTGTTCTGATCTTCGGGAAATACAGAATACCTTTCAGGTTAAACGGATAATCCATGTTCAGATGGATCCAGAACAGTGGCTCTTTGTAATCCATAAATACCTTACGGTAAAACTCTTTATATTCTTCGTCTGTGCACTCATTCGGATGTTTCATCCAAAGCGGCTGTGTATCACTTAAAGATACCGGACGTTTGTTGATCTTTACTTTGTCCTTTGCCGGAGATACCTCTACAACTTCTTTTTCACCTTTGTCGTTCTCTTTCTCCTCTGTCTTGGCATCTTCGTGGATATGTTCAACAACTACATCATCCTCACGGAGATCTGCCTCATCGATAGTCTCATACTCCTGCTCTGCATTTGCTTTGGAAAGATAGATGTTTACCGGCATGAAAGAACAGTACTTCTCGATCACTTCACGCATACGGTACTCATTGGCAAACTCCAGGCTCTCCTCATTAAGGAAAAGTGTGATCTCAGTTCCTGGTTCTGTCTTGTTTCCATCTGTCATCTCATATTCTGTACCACCGTCACAGGTCCAGTGAACCGGTGCAGATCCTTCTTTATAAGAAAGCGTATCGATGTGTACCTCATCCGCAACCATAAACGCGGAATAAAATCCAAGTCCGAAATGACCGATCATCTGATCATCTGTTGTCTTATCCTTATATTTCTCAAGAAATTCTGTTGCACCGGAAAAAGCGATCTGTGTAATATATTCCTCTACCTCATCTGCAGTCATACCGATACCATTATCAATAAACTTCAGGGTTTTCTGATCTGGATCTACGATAACATTTACTGCCGGTTTATAGCCATCCGGGAATGTATAATCACCCATAACTTCCAGTTTTCTCAGTTTGGTGATTGCGTCACATCCATTGGAGATCATTTCTCTTACAAAAATGTCATGATCGGAGTATAACCATTTCTTGATGATCGGAAAAATATTTTCACTGTTGATTGATAAACTTCCATGTTTTGCTGACATGTATGTCACTCTCCTTTTGTTTTTTATTTCCTATGTTCCGGTAAACCCGGAAACCTGTTGTTTTTTTCAATAAATATATACTAATACGACTTTTTGCAAAAGTCAAGAAAAATTTAGCACTCGCCATTTTCGAGTGCTAGTAACAATGTCGGCTATAAATTTTTCATACGCAAAAAGATTCCCCTCACACATTTCTCATGCACGAGGGGAATCTTTTATAATTCTGCTTTTATTTTTTCTTTCTGCGGTATATAAGAATTCCTCCAATACATACAACTGCAGCGATCAGGATGATCACAAATGTCATGATCGGTGTACTGTCTCCTGTCTGTACCGCTGATTTCTGGCTGGACTGCGTAACTGCAGGGCTTGGTGTTGCTGTAAGGATCTCCGCCTGTGACACAGTAAATGTAACTTTGCTTTCAGACTGGACATCTGTATCTGTCCATCTGGAGCCGTCATATCTCTGTTGCACAAAATTGACTTTCAGTGTATACTCGCCTGGTTTGCTTACGCGGAAAGTTGCTGTATATGGTTCCGAATCCCAGTCACGCTTTTCCGTAATCTGCCAGCTCCTTGGCTGGAAACGGGTATCTCCCTTCACCGGATTGCTCTTATCCATACCAGCGCCTACCGCTGTGAAAGTGATTTTCGTGTTTGTATCATATTTTCCATTGGGATCAATTCCCGTGATCTTGTTATCAGATTCCTTTACCCCGGAACCTTTATATGCATTTACAGTAATACTTACCGCAATCACCGTACTGATCTTGTCAGGATTTTTCACACCATCGGGGAGTGTAACAGTTCCTTTTACATTGAATGTCTGTCTGTCCACAGAGGAAGGGTCATAAGAACAGCCTTTCACATCCCATTTCACAGAAGCTTTCTGTTCTCCCTTTGTTGTTGTGATCGTCACAGTTTCCGGAAGTTTCAGCGCTTTCTGTGTTTTCTCTGTCCCATTTGGAATATCTGTGATCGATGATGGTTTTCGGATTCCGGTAAGATCATTCTCTTTCTCACTGTTATCAGTATTTTTTCGAACACTGAAATACGCAGTAATATAAGCAGATACATCTGCACTGTTGGAAATTACAATGTCTTCCAGATATTCTTCTTTGGAAAGACCCTTCTTCGGCTGCACTGTAAAGGTTGCACTTTTTCCCGCCTCAAGCTCTGTCTGTGAAAGAGCTCCTACGGTATAATTTTTTCCGGTTGGCTGCTGCAGTGTGATTTTTGTGTTACCGGTGTTGGTAACTGTTACAGTCTGTGCTTCCGGAAGATCTTTATAACCTTCGTTCACCGTACCGAAATTCAGACCTTCTTCCGGTTTGACCGAAAGATCATACACCGGTTCCGGTTTCGTTACAGTAAAGGAGACCGAAACGTTCTCATCTATATTTCCATCTTTATCTGCGATTCTGATCTTGCCACTGTATTCTCCTGCAGAAAGGCCGGTTTTGGGCTGGATAGTAAAAGTTGCCTGATTATCTTCGCCCGGATTGAGTACCTCAGCAGAAAGAGCTCCTACTTCAAAATTCTTGGCTGTTGGCTGTACCAGACGGATCGCTTCCGTACCTGTGTTGGTAACTGTTACAGTCTGTGCTTCCGGGGCATTGGAATATCCCTGTTCCAGCTCTCCAAAATTCAGATCTTTTGGGGTAATATCTACAGAATTTTCAGTGAAACTGTCCCCATTTACCAATACGCTTGCTTTCACAGCTGCTGACGCCTTATTGTCCGACGTGGCAAAAACAAGATCTTCCTCATATGGATCATCTTTTGCTTCCAGTCCCAGCTTTGGCTGAACTGTAAACATCTGCTCATCGCCCTGGGCAAGCATGATTTCTCCATTATTTTCACCTTCACTGACAGGTTCAATATCAAAATTGTCTGACTGCGGCTGTTTCAGAGTTACCGTTTCTGTACCTGTATTTCTTATGGTTACAGTTCTTGTCTGATCAACCTCCGTATAGCCCTCTGTCAGGTCATCAAAAGGAATCTCTGCAGGATCTGCTGTCAGTTCATACTGTCCTTCTTCACTGTCGGATGGTTCCGATGCTTTCCCCGCATCCGCGTTCCCGTTATTCCCGTCATCTGTCTGTGCTTCTACAGTGAGATCCGCCTCAAAGAAAACATCCACGCCTTCTTCTGTCTGATATGTGATCAGATCTTTATATTCTCCGGCGTTCAGTCCCTCTCTTGGTTTTACCCATACCGTAATCTGCTCTCCGCTTTTCAGTGGCTGTCCATTAATATCTTCAGCCATGAAATTCTCCGGAGAAATTTCTTTAAAATTCAGATCTGCAGTTCCGGTATTGGTAATCGTAACATACTGTACTTCCGGTATCTCTGTGTAACCTTCTGTTACAGTTCCGAAATTTAAAACACCACTTCCGTCTTCTGTGGATACAACTGCGGAATATGTAAGTTCTTCTGTTGAAGCACTGTCACCATTCTGTGCTTTCGTTTCCCCTGTCTCAACAGTTTTTTCATCAGATCCGGCTGTCGTATCTGATGAATCCTCTGCCTGATCTTCTGTCGAATCCTCTGTCTCTTCGGTATTTCCGGAATCTGTATCAGTTTCTCCCAATCCGGTGATCGTAATGGTGCTGTCCTGAGAATCCTGCTCCAAAGTCTCATCTGATCCGCTCTCGCTGGTAGATGTTTCTGTCTTCTTCTGCTGTGCAAGAGCTTTGGCATCTTCCTCCGTTGCGGAAACTTCCTGTGTTGTTACAGTAAGTTCGCCACTGATTCCCATTTCTTCTTTTCCTGTGATCTTAAGAACAATGGGAAATCCCAGATCCTTTTCTTCAACCTTATAGGTTTTATCTGTTCCTACTTCGGTGAGCACATCACCATCTTTCAGCGACCACGAAAAACTCACATAATCATCTGTAATTCCTTCTGGCTTTACCTTGGAATAATCTGCGCTTAAGGTAACACCTACTGCAATTGTTCCCTTAACTTTCAGTTTGCCATCCAGAGCTCCCTGGGGAACCGCAGCGGCAAACACCATAGATGGAAGTAATGTAACCATCATAAGCACGGCCATGATCACTGCCAGTACTCTGTTTTTCCTCATATTCCATCCTCCTTTACATCCTTATGTTTTCCTGCATTTTCAGATTTATGCATTCTTTCCTTTGTTGATGCAAGTTTACCATATTTAATTTTCAAGGATGTAATTTCTGCTTTCCGTTTTTTCTCTCAGCCTTCAACAATGAGATATTTTCCATCTGGAAGTTTAAACACTTCACTTTCTTCTTCCAGTTCTTTCAGGGAAAGTCCCTCTACATCTGCACCCATTCCATCCAGATATTTTTTTACATCTTTCAGAGAATCCAGCACTACTGCCATACAGTCTTCCAGAAATGCCTCTGCCTCTTCAAAATCATCTGCTACCGGCTCATCAAAAAGCTGTCCCTGTTTTTCCAGAAATGTCTGGACATATTCTTTCTTATACATTTTAAAAAAGTCCTCCTTTATTTATTATTTTTCTTCTCATAAATAGCAACCAGTTCCAACGGTACCGCTGCTACAATGTCTGCGCCGTTTTCTTCCAGTTCCCTGCGGTCACGAAAGCCCCAGAGTGCACCTACTGTATACATTCCGGCTGATTTACCTGTCTGCATATCCGTTTTTGTATCTCCGATATACATGCATTCTTCCGGTTTTACTCCGAATTCTTCCGCGATCTTTAACGGACCATCCGGTGCCGGTTTCCTTCGGATTCCCTCCTGCTGTCCCATTACTTCGTCAAAAACATCTCCATAGATCGCTTTTACGACTTTCTGTGCCGCAATATGCGGTTTATTAGAACATACGGCCATTTTTAATCCCGCATCTTTCAGTTTCTGAATGGTTTCCGGCATATCCTTATATGGTACAACTTTATACAGGGGATCTTCATCAAATTTTTTACGGTAAAGTTCCCGGACTTCTTCATAATGGACCAGATCCGGATCTCCGGCATCGATCAGACATCTTTTGATCAGCATATCCGCGCCTTCACCGCTGTAATAACGGAAATTATCTGTCGGCTGCGGTTTCAGGGAAAACTTTTCCATGATCTCATTTGCCACATATGCCATGGACTCCAGTGTATCTGCAATCGTTCCATCCAGGTCAAAGATACAAGCTTTTATCATTTTGTCATTCATCCTCTCAGGTTTATTCCAAGTTTCTTTGTCTCATAGATCAGCCTTGCCACAGGCAGTCCGACTACATTGTTGTAATCGCCGCGGATTCCTTTCACATAAGCACCCCAGGCACCCTGGATTCCGTAGCTTCCTGCCTTATCCATAGGATCTTTACTGTTTACATATTCTGCGATCTCTTCCTTTGTTACCGGGTAAAAAATTACATCTGTACATTCATGAAACGTATGAACTTTCCAGTTTTCTTCTTCTCTTACAAGAACTGTCACACCCGTATATACCTGGTGTGTATTTCCCTGCAGCATACTCAGCATCTTCACTGCTGCCTCCGGGTCTGAAGGTTTACCAAGGATCTTTCCTTCATAGGAGACTATGGTATCCGCTCCGATTATAAGAATGTCCGCCAGATCATCCGCCTGTTCTTTTTCCAGCGCATGTGCGGTAAACATGGCCTTTTGGAAGGAAAGTTCCTCAACCACCTTCGAGGGCTCTGTGCTGGTGATCCGTTCTTCACCACTGGCAGGTTTTACCTCAAATGTGATTCCCACCTGGCTTAAAAGCTCCCGTCTCCTGGGAGATGCAGAAGCAAGCACAATCTTTCTCATGTGTGTATTCCTCTCTTTCTGTGTTATCAGTATAACCTTTTACGGAAGGAGGTGCAACCGGAATTGTCAAAAGAGAAT
>UMKL01050154.1_pt1 | contig 11771 bp, 9 predicted proteins | sample 1966241 | NCBI WGS metagenome assembly UMKL01 (sample SAMEA4836170, study PRJEB28245) | human gut metagenome | biome: gut microbiome; material: fecal sample | place: Denmark | collected 2008 | reverse complement strand
GTTCAGCACTTGTATATGCTTATATGTACATAGTTGTTATGGTAATTGGAATTCTTGCACTTTCATACCAGTTAATAGAGTACCGTGGCAGGAGACAGACAGCATACCAGAGATTCAGAAGACTTGGCATGGACAAGTCCATGATGCGTAAAATGTATATCACTGAGAATGCACTTATAATTATTCCGGCAGGTATTGTGGGGCTTATTCTGGCACTGCTCACAGGATTTGCGATAGGAAAGGGACTTGAGATTCATAATGGATTCCATTTCTATAAAATTACTGCAGGTATAATAATAAAGAGCGTGTGCTCAGTAATTGCTGCAATTGTGGTAGAAGAACTTGCGGGACTTATCGCTAACAGGTTAAGAAAACATAAAGGCGGTAAGAAAAAAGTTAAGAGCAGGACACATGAATCTGTCAGTGTCGCAGGAAAGCCATCTCGCATTAAGCCAGCTAATCTTGTCAGGACAATAAGCTCGAGATTAATGAGAAGAGATGGCATATTTATGGCTGTGGGACTCAGGGCATTTGCATTATGTATATGCGGAATACTCGTGTTCTCAGCGTTAATGATAAGAAAATCATATACAGCATATAAGGCTAACAATGCGCTTCCTGATATATATGGATATCTAGACCCGACAGATTCAGTGTATGAAATGTATATATATTATTATGCGTATGTAAAAGGGTTTTATAATATACCGGAAGGTGATGATTATAGCCAGGAAAGAAGTGAGCTTTTAAATAATCCGTGGAAAGAACGAAACAGATTCAATATAAGTTTTGGTGAATTAAAGAATAAACTTAAAGATGACGGAGGACCTGTCTATTCTATAAAATATAATGATGAAGATTTGATAATGCTGGAACCTTTATTAGTAAATTATCTTAACAGATATTGTAAAAGGGGTAATACCAATCTGCTTGATGGATTTACCGAAGAATTCCTTGCAGAGCTTGATAATATCGGAGGAATACAATCAATATCATATTCTGCATTTGAATCAGAAAGGACATGGTTCTGGGATAATCAGGACTACCACAAGATGGGACTGGATACTATTTCACCAGATAATGGTTACGGAAGAGATACACCAATTACAGATTATGGGTATCGTTATATATATTCTACAGAGTATGTTAATCCTACTAAAGAACTGTATAATAAGCTTGAGAAATATATTGATAAAAAGTACAGAAATTATGATGATTTCGTTAATGGCAGACAGGTTGTAGTATTCCTGCAGGACGCCCCTGACGGAACATATGATGACACACTAAAAGCAGGTGATACCCTTAATTATAATTATTATCAGCTGCCGGTAGATCCAAACATACATCTTGAGAGCGATATGACATCAGGAAATTACGTATATCCGTATGATAAGGCATTTTATGAAAAATATAATAATTCCGGTAAAATCAATCTGTATGTTGATTATGATGGTCATGGGGGAAGCAGTATAGGTGGTTATGATAAAACTAATGATAAACAGATTCTGGACGGATACGAAGTATTATTTGACGCATGTGTATCACCAACTGTTGCAGCAGTTATAAAAGTAACCAATGATGTAAGAGAGGATTTCAACGGAATAATGGTCGATTATGGTTATTACACAGCACTTGCCGGAATGTCACTGGCAGAGCAGGCAGTTGATAACCAGCGAAACCTTATGGAGAGAATGACAGGTGATGAGATGACGGGTGACCTTGATTTCAGCCTGCATTATAACCAGTTGAGTGTACAGTATGATTTATCATCAGCATTTTCAGCAACTAATAACAAGCTGTCAGTGTACTTCGAGAATAATGACCTTGCATATGGTTCTAATGTTGACGCAAAGAATATATACAGAACACAGCTTATCAACAATATTCTTCAATATGGAATAACAATAGCAGCGGCAGTTGTAATCCAGCTTCTTATAATGGCAATCATTGTAAGAAACAGGATTGAACGCAGAAAAGAAAGATATAAGCTGCTTCATGGTCTGGGGATGAGAAGGGGAACGATAGTAAGAATCTGTATGCTTGAAGCATTAAGAGAATCAGTATGGTGCATATTCACAATGCCACTGATACTTATAATGGAACTGCTTATGTATACGAGAAAGAATCTGGTTGAATAATTAAATATTATCGTGTATCATTAAAAAAGAGCCACTCGATGGCTCTTTTTTTACGAAAAGGACAGGTAGATAATATGAATCAGACATATATGAAGGAGCAGAAGATACTCCCATTGTTATTAAAAATGTCGCTTCCAATGGTAATATCAATGATGGTTAATTCATTGTACAACATTGTTGACAGCTTCTTTGTTGCCAAGATAAGTGAAAATGCGATGACAGCTCTGTCACTTGTCTTTCCAGTACAGAATCTTATAAGTTCGGTTATGATAGGATTTGCAATAGGAATTAATGCAGTCATATCATTTTTTATGGGTGCACAGAACCAGAAGCAGGCTGACAAGGCAGCTAGTCAGGGTATGCTCCTAAGCTGCATACACGCTGTTGTGCTTACTGTTATATGCATAGCAGGCATGCCGGTATTTTTAAAAATGTTTACAAAGGACGCAGAGATAGTTTCACTAGGACTTAAATATTCCAATATTGCATTTGCATTTTCAATAATGCTTGGAATTGAGCTTATGTTTGAAAAGGTGTTTCAGGCAGTTGGAAGAATGAATGCTTCTATGGTCTGCCTTATGACAGGCTGTATAGTTAATATTGTGCTTGACCCGATAATGATATTCGGAATTGGCCCATTTCCTGCAATGGGAATTGAGGGTGCCGCGCTTGCTACAGGAATAGGTCAGACTTCGGCAGCAGTGTTATATATAATCATATATATTGTTAAGCCTATTCCGGTTAAATTCAGAAAATCAGAGATGAGGATAGAAGGTTCAATGGCAAAGAGACTTTATTCTATCGGTATGCCGGCAAGCTTAAGCCTAGCACTTCCGTCTATTCTTATATCAGTGCTTAATGTAATACTTGCAGCTTACTCGGCTGTGTATGTATTCGTGCTTGGCGTGTATTACAAGCTGCAGACATTCCTTTATCTGCCAGCCAACGGAGTTGTACAGGGTATGAGACCGCTTATGGGCTATAATTACGGAGCAGGGGAGCATGAGAGAGTAAGAAAGATATATAAGACATCAATGGTGCTTATATTTGCTATTATGGCAGCAGGTACAATTCTCTGTCTTGCAATACCGGGTTCACTTATCGGTCTGTTTACAAGCAATCCTGACACAATAAATGCAGGAGAGACAGCATTAAGAATCATAAGTGCCGGATTTATTATATCAACTGTATCAGTTACTTCGGCGGGGGCACTTGAAGGACTTGGAAAAGGATTTCCATCACTTATCATATCTGTGTGCAGATATGTTGCGGTAATAATTCCGGTTGCATTCGTTATGTCAAGGATAACAGGTGCTGTTGGTGTATGGCATGCTTTTTGGATTACCGAAGTGATTACATCAGTAATTTCTTATATAGTATATAAGAAAAATGTAAAATAATTATAAAAATGTCTTCTTGACATTGCTTGAACTTGAAAATACAATAGTTGCATATGCAACAATTGGAGGTGCAAGTAATGTTGAGAAGAATTTTTTCTTATATGAAAGAATATAAGAAATACGCATGGCTGGCGCTTATATGTATAGGTGTTGAAGTTGTGCTTGAGATTATGGTGCCTAAGCTGATGGCTGACCTGATTGATATAGGTGTGACCAATTCAGATGTTCCATATATAATAAACAAAGGTATCCAGATGGCTGTATGTGCAGTTGCTGCACTTATATTAGGTGTGGGAAGTGCAAGATTTTCTGCGCTTGCAGGTCAGGGACTGGGTGCTAATATAAGAAAGGCTGAGTATGAGAAACTTCAGTCTTATTCATTTTCTAATATAGACCATTTCAGTGTTTCGTCATTGGTTACACGACTCACAAGTGATGTAACTAATATCCAGAATGCTGTATCGACAGGAATGCGTCCATTTGGACGAAGTCCGGTAATGCTGATATTTGCAACGACTCTGGCATTCCAGATTAATTCAACACTGGCACTGGTTTTTCTTGTAGCACTGCCAGTTCTGGCAGTCCTGCTCATCATAATAATCATTAATGTTGGTCCACGATATGGAAGAATGCAGGGAGCAGTTGACCTTGTAAACAGGTGTATAGAGGAGAATCTTACAGCAGTAAGAGTTGTTAAATCATATGTGCGTGGCGATTACGAAATTGAAAAATTCGGACACGTTAATGATAATCTGAAAAACGAATCAGAGAAAGCATTTGGAATAGCTGTACTTAACATGCCTGCTATGCAGTTCGTTATGTATTCTACAATTCTTGGTATTCTTCTTATAGGCGGAAGACTGATTAATTCAGGACAGATGATGATTGGACAGCTTACTTCTTTCTTGAGCTATGTTCTTCTGATACTTAATTCACTTATGATGATGTCAAATGTGTTCCTTCTTATGACAAGGTCACTTGCTTCTGCAGAAAGAATCATGAAGGTAATTGATGAGCCGATTGATATAACTGATGAGAATGCAAAGGACATTGAAGTTAAGAAGGGTGAGATTGAATTTAACCATGTCTGGTTTAAATATAAGGATACTGCTAAAGAATATGTGCTGTCAGATGTTTCATTTCACATTAATGCAGGACAGACAGTCGGAATAATTGGCCAGACAGGTTCATCAAAGACGACGCTTATCCAGCTTATTCCAAGACTTTATGATGCAAGTAAGGGTGAGATTAAGATAGATGGAATAAATGTTAAGGAATACCCGGTAAGACATTTAAGAGATGCAATCTCAGTTGTATTGCAGAAGAATACACTGTTTTCAGGTTCACTTATTGATAACTTAAGATGGGGCGATGAAAATGCGACTCTGGATGAGATTAAAGAGGCATGCAGCATAGCGTGTGTTGATGAATTCATAGACAGGCTCCCTGGAGGACTTGATGCAGAGATGGGACAGGAAGGTGTCAATGTATCAGGAGGACAGAAGCAGAGAATATGTATTGCAAGGGCAATATTAAAGAAGCCGAAGGTTCTTATTCTTGATGATTCAACGAGTGCGGTTGATACTGCAACAGAAGGAAAGATAAGAAATGCACTTGCAAAGAAGCTGCCTGATATGACAAAGATTATAATTGCACAGAGAATATCGTCAGTGTGTCATGCAGACCAGATAATTATTATGGACGGCGGTCGTGTGGACGCAATCGGAACACACGAAAGCCTGTTAAGGACTAATAAGATATATCAGGAAATATATGAATCACAGAAGGAAGGAGCTGATCTTTAATGGCTAAGTATGTTGGATATAAAAGACCAAAGGACACAAAAAAGACTGTTAAGCATCTCCTTTCATATCTGGGTCATTATAAATGGGCATTCCTGCTTATAGCAATTCTTGTATTTATAAGTGCAGGTGCAGGAATTATGGGAACATTTTTAATAAAGCCTGTAGTTAATAATTTTATCGTGCCGGGCAATATGAAGGGGCTTATCATTGCTGTGTGCGGAATGGGTGTCATGTATGCGTGCGGTGCGCTCTCAACGCTTGGCTACAACAGGCTTATGGTGCATACTTCCCAGAAGGTGGTAAGTGAGATTCGAATGGATCTGTTTAAGCATACACAGAAGCTTCCGTTAAAATATTTTGACAATAATACACATGGCGAGATTATGAGTCATTTCACCAATGATGTGGACACTGTGCAGGAAGCGATGAACAACAGCTTTGCGATGGTAATCCAGAGCTTTCTTACACTTTTTGGAACTATAACAATGATGCTGGTATTAAGTGTAAGGCTGACTATTATTGTTGTTGTTTTTCTTATTCTTATGTTTATCTTTATCAAATACAATGGTAAACGCAGCAAGAAATATTATCACAGACAGCAGAAGGAGCTTGGTAATATCAACGGCTTCGTTCAGGAAATGATGGCAGGACAGAAGGTAGAGAAGGTTTTTAATCATGAGCAGAAGAATTTTGAAAAATTCTGTGAGATGAATGAAAGTTTCAGGAAGGAATCAACTAATGCACTTGCATATTCGGGAATGCTTATTCCTGTAATTGTAAGTCTGTCGTATTTTAATTATGCACTATCTGCCTGTGTTGGAGGCATATTTGTAATCAAGGGAATTATGGACCTTGGAAGCATATCGGCATATCTTGTGTATGTAAGACAGAGTGCCATGCCGTTAAATCAGTTCACACAGCAGATTAATTTCATACTTTCTGCACTTTCGGGAGCTGAGAGAATATTTGACATGATGGACGAGGCGGAGGAGATTGATGAAGGAGAGGTAACTCTGTGCAATGTCATTAAAAATGCGGATAATACCCTTACAGAAACTTCTGATAAGACAGGATTTTTTGCATGGAAGCTGCCGGCAGGGGAGCTTATTGAGCTTAAGGGTGATGTAAGATTTAATGATGTTGTGTTCGGATATGTGCCTGAAAAGAAGGTGCTTAACAAGATTTCGTTGTTTGCAAAGCCGGGGCAGAAGATAGCATTTGTTGGTTCAACAGGAGCAGGGAAGACTACTATTGTTAATCTTATAAACAGATTCTATGATATTCAGTCAGGTACGATTACATATGATGGAATTGATGTAAAGGATATTAAGAAAGATGACTTAAGGCGTTCTCTTGCAATGGTAATCCAGGATACACATTTGTTCACAGGAACTATTGCTGATAATATAAGATATGGAAAGCTTGATGCAACTGACGAGGAAATCAGGGAGGCAGCTAAGATTGCCAATGCTGATTCATTTATAACAAGACTTCCACAGGGGTATGACACGATGCTTACTGCTGACGGCAGCAATCTGTCGCAGGGACAGAGACAGCTTCTTGCTATCGCGAGAGCAGCGATTGCCAAGCCGCCGGTGCTTATTCTAGATGAGGCGACAAGCTCGATTGATACACGAACTGAGCGGCTTATTGAGAATGGCATGGACGCAATAATGGAGGGAAGAACAGTATTTGTTATCGCTCACAGACTTTCGACAGTACGAAATTCCAATGCTATAATGGTTCTTGAAAAGGGTGAGGTAATCGAGCGAGGCAGTCACGATGAACTGCTTGAGCAGAAGGGCAGATATTATCAGTTGTATACAGGACAGTTTGAGCTTGATTAGAAAGTATTGTATACCGCATGAAATCAGTGCTTAAGAGGGGAAATGTAATTATGGATAATGAAATTAAAAATGTGTTCTTTGATATTGAAATGCTTCGAAGACGGCTGATAAGGCCATTTTTTATTGAACTTGGGCTTACAGTTGGCCAGGGGCAGCCAAGAATTCTTAAGGAATTAAGAGAACATGGGATTATGAATCAGAAAGAGCTGGCGGATGCTTGCCTTATGGATGTAACTACGATGTCAAGAACATTAGACAGAATGGAAAAGGATGGTCTGTTAAAGAGAGAAAATAATCCGGTAAGCAGAAGGTCGTGGAATGTGTTACTTACTGATTATGGCAGCCAGAAGGCTGATGAAGTTATCAGGATATTTAACAGAATCGATAATGTTATATATAATGGATTCAGTGAAGAAGAGGTGCAGACACTATCTGTTATGGCAGGCAAAGTTGAGAAAAACCTCTGGGAGGCAATTAAGAATGAAGAGCAGAAATAAACTTATTATCAGATGGGTGTTTTATCTTCTGGGATTACTGATACTTGCACTTGGAATTATGCTTAATACGAAAGCTAATCTTGGTGTTTCACCAATAATTTCAGTGCCATATTCGATATCTCATATCATAGGATTTAACTTCGCCAATATGACGATGATTGTATATTTTATCTTTGTTTTGATTGAGATGATAATGCATACTGTGTGGTATCTTACAGACAGAAAAGAAGCTAAGTATCTTGGAATGTATATTATAAGAGATGCCTTACAGATACCGGTAAGTATAGTATTTACCCGCTTCTTGAATGTGTTCTCAGCACTTATTCCATCTGTACATAACAACATTGTATTACAGATTGTAGTATTGCTGCTTGCTGTATTATTGACAGGAATAGGAGCAGCAATGTCACTGAATATGAGAATTATACCTAATCCGGGAGATGGAATTGTACAGGCAATAAGTGATACTACAAGGCTTAAAGGCAGAACCGGCAAGGGTGTGGGCTTCTGCAAGAATTGTTTTGATATATTCAATGTCTGCACAACATTTTTAATAGGACTCTTTACCGGACATATACTTCTTGGTCTTGGACTTGGAACAATTCTTTCGATGATTGGTGTTGGTCGTGTAATTGCAGTGTTTAACAAGCTGTTCAAGGAGCGCATGAAAGCTGTTGCTTTTGATTATGTGGAAGAGTAAGAGACTTGAATTGCAGGTTGAAAAACTACTGGATAGAGATGAATTAGGAGATTAGTAGGTCAATTGGCTGTGAGATGTATGGCATGTAAGGTCTGGAAACCTACTAGATAGAATGATATCTGAAATTTAGTAGGTGTTTTGGAGATGAAATCTGTCTTTGAACAATAGAATAATTATAAAAAGACCTACTATATTCGATGAGAACATCAAGTTGGTAGGTCTTTTAAGTAAAATTCATATGTATTTGTAAGAATTAAACCTACACAATTAAATACCATGAAGCTTTTGGTAGGTTTTGTCACTTATCCAGAGACAGTGAAATGTATCATCCCAAAAAAATGTAAACAGTCAACATTTCATTCAATAAGAATATGATTACAGACTTACCTTCTTATCAAGAAGCACGGCACTTCCGAATGTGCATGCAACCACCATTAATAACTGGAATATGGTAGCTGGAAGGCTTGACATTAATGCCTGGGATAAGCTGTCTGGATTCTTATAAAGTTCAGGCAACAAAGAAGAAATCTTAATTGTTGCATATGCAAGGACACAGAATAATACAACTGAGATAAATCCTTTAATCTTCTTGTTCTGCAAGGCAGTTGAAGATAGTGTTATGGCAAAGTATGCAAGTGATATAAGGAAGAAGAAAGCTATAAGGAATGATATTATTCCAGCTACAATATTAATAATTATGTTGACAACATCAATACCCATAATCTTTAACATTTCTGAGAAATTCTTGAGTGCGTCAGCCAGGTCACCAAAGACACCAGCCATCATGAATATATCAAGAACTCCAAAGCCGATGAATATTGCTGAAATTCCTATTCCAATAATCAGTGTATAGAGCAGCTTTGATGTAATTATGCTAAGAGATGAATTAGGTGTCATGAATATCAGGTAACTGCTTTTGCTTGAAAGTTCTCTATAATATGTTACAACTCCAAATATAAATACAATAAAATAACTTACAGAGGCAGCTATTATTAAAAGTCCTCCGAAAAGGCTTGTATAGTTAATATTTTCAGTCAGGCAGAAAAACATAAACAGAGCCTGAAGTACACAGATAATACCTGCCACGATTCCTATACTGAGAAGATTCTTTCTCAATTCGTATTTTGTTAATTTTAACATTGAAGATTCCCCCTTTTAATATGCATAAATGCGTTTGTACTGGTCAACGATTGACATGCCCGAAGCTGTTCGTAAATTTTCAGCATCTCCCTGTGAAACAATCACACCGTCTTTGATAAATACTGCGTAGTCAATAACAGCTTCAAGCTCATCAACAAGGTGGCTCGACATGATGATAATCTTATCAGGTGAAGCCTTGCTGATTACCGCATTGATAACCTGCTCTCTTGCAACAATATCAACACCGTTAAGTGGTTCATCAAGCATAATAACAGATGCATTTCTTGAAAGATTAACAGCAAGCTTAAGCTTAGCCATCATTCCTGATGACATCTTGCTGGCTTTCATGTCAGGCGTAAGCTTCATCTCATTAAGATAGTTGTAGTACTGGTCAAGTGAGAAATCCTCAAAGAAATCAGCATAATACTTTCCAATATCAGCACAGCTCATATAGTTATAAAAATAACTTTCAGTAGGCATATAAGCTATGTGTTTCTTAGTTTCTACTCCTATTGGAACACCTGAAAGAGTGATGTCCCCGGAAGTGGGTTTTACCAGACCTGCTATCATCTTCATTAAAGTTGTTTTACCGCTTCCGTTAGAGCCGAGCAGAGCGTATATTCTGCCAGGCATGAAGTCGATGGAAACACCATTAACGGCAGTCATCTTCATATACTTTTTAGTAACATTTTTACATTGCAGCATAATTAAATCCCTCCATATTTTATTCGTGATAATTCTTAATGAGATTAATAATCTCATCTTTAGAAAAACCAAGGCTTGTCATTCCGGAAACGAAAGTCTGAATCATTTCACTGGAAAGTTCTGCCTTTAATGTATCAATCAGATGCACATCCTCTGATACAAATGTGCCAAGACCTCTTTTGGTATAGCACAGACCACACTGTTCAAGTTCATTGTATATTCTTGCAGCAGTGTTAGGATTGACCGTGTACTGTACGGCAAGTTCCCTTGTCGAAGGGAGTTTGTCGCCAAGCTTAATCTCTCCGGTAAGAATTCTTCTCTTAATGTCATCAATTACCTGAAGATAAATCGGTGTATTAGCCTTATAATCCATAATCCCTCCTCCTGTAATAGGTAATGTACACATGACGCGTACCTGTGTACTAGCACAATAGTACACTATAACAATATAACTGTCAACAGGAATAATAAAAATAGTAAAATTTTTAAAAATGGTGTATGATAACTTAGAAAAAAATGTAGAAGGAATACAGTATTTATGACGGTTCAGCAGGCATATAAAATATTTGATGTCAGATCAGATATTACTAAGATGGAATTGAAGAAGCGGTACAGACGGCTTATGCATATGGTGCATCCGGATGCTGTGCTAAACAGAGATAAATCAAACAAAGAAAATGTATATAGATACAGTGCATATGAAATTAATGAAGCATATACTGTTCTTTTCAATCAGACTGGGCAGGAATCGTTGAAGAGTAACTATAAATATGATTATAAATATTCCGAATATGATGAGAAATATTATGGCACTGATCAGGAAAATGAAGAATATGATTTTACAGCTCCAGAGAATGAACATGCCTTTTGCCAACGCAATGTGTATCATTATGCTGAAGATTACAATGGCAACAACATTGGAAGATTTAAGGTTGCACGAGGCAGATACATGTGGATGCCAGAGGAGGATTTTAAGTTGTTTCTGCGCAGTATATATGAATGTAGTGAGGAACTTCTTAACAGAATTGATGAAGAAACAGGAAGAGTGCATGATTCAGAATACAAAATCATATATCAGGCAGAACTTGCATATCTGTTAGCACAGCAGTTTACTGCAACATCAGATACATTGGAAAATATTCTTACATCAATTGATGATGCTGCAAATGTATTTTATGTCGGAGCAATGCTTGAAATGTCACATGAATCTGGATTTATCAAAGCTGGAATGAAGCTGTTTCCGGCAGGAATAAAAAAGCATAGACTGTATTTAATGACTCGTTCGGGAAAAGAAGCGGGATACATATCATTTAAAGATGACAGATTATATTATGTGCTTATTCCGATACTTGAGCAGAAGCGTGCAATGGTAAAGATAGAAGTATCTTCGAAGCAGGACAGACATAATACAATGGGAGAGAAGAAATATAAGAACATTGATTTGTGGGTTAAAATCGGAAATGATGCAACATTTCCTGAAAATATTAATATGAGAATTGAAGATTTGCTTAACAGCTACCATGAAAGCAAGTAAAAGTG
>UMKL01057865.1_pt1 | contig 11782 bp, 7 predicted proteins | sample 1966241 | NCBI WGS metagenome assembly UMKL01 (sample SAMEA4836170, study PRJEB28245) | human gut metagenome | biome: gut microbiome; material: fecal sample | place: Denmark | collected 2008 | reverse complement strand
TGATTAATTATTCAGAAGACAAAGACAGACAGTATCACGTACAACTGGAAGAAGGGGATGTTGGGAGATATGTGATCCTGACCGGAGATCCAAAGCGCTGTCAGAAGATTGCGGAACATTTTGAAGATGCTCTGCCTGTAGCAGACAGTCGTGAATTTACAACTTATACCGGCTATCTGGAAGGGGAGAAAGTCAGTGTAACGTCGACCGGGATTGGAGGTCCGTCTGCGGCAATCGCACTGGAAGAACTGGCAAATGTAGGAGCCGATACATTTATCCGGGTGGGAACAAGTGGAGGTATGCAGTTAGAGGTAAAAAGTGGTGATCTTGTCATTGCTACAGGAGCAGTCCGCATGGAAGGAACAAGCAAAGAATATGCGCCAGTTGAGTTTCCGGCAGTATCGGATTTTCATATCACGAATGCGCTTGTAGAGGCAGCAGAAAATCTGAAATTTCCTTATCATGTGGGTGTGGTGGAATGTAAAGATTCTTTTTATGGGCAGCATGCACCACAGACGAAGCCTGTTGGATATGAACTGTTAAATAAATGGAATGCATGGGTTCAGTGTGGCTGCCTGGCCTCAGAGATGGAATCAGCAGCACTATTCGTTGTGGCAAGTTACAGGAAAGTACGGATTGGAACGGTTCTTCTTACAATGGCGAACCAGGAGCGGGCAAAGAAAGGACTGGATAATCCAGTCGTGCATGATACAGAGGCACCGATTCGTACAGCAGTAGAAGCACTTCGTATACTGATCAGAAAAGAGAGGAGATAATGCTATGGGAACACCACACAATGAAGCAGAAAAAGGAGAGATTGCAAAACGAGTTCTGATGCCGGGAGATCCGCTTCGTGCAAAATATATTGCGGAACATTTTTTGGAAGATGCGGTATGTTTTAATACCGTAAGAAATATGCTTGGATACACGGGAACTTATAAAGGAGAGAAGATTTCTGTTATGGGAGGTGGTATGGGAGTTCCATCAGTCGGAATCTATACTTATGAACTGTACCACGAATATGAAGTGGAAGAAATTATCCGCATCGGCTCGGCAGGGGCCCTTCAGGATGATGTGGATCTTCGGGATGTGGTCATTGCTGTAGGTGCCTGTACAGATTCGAATTATGCCGCACAGTATAATCTTCCGGGAACATTTGCACCGATTGCGGATTATGAATTACTGGAAAGTGCCGTAAACACGGTAAGAGAGAAAGGTCTGACAGTCCGTGCCGGAAATGTACTTACTTCCGATGTATTTTATAATGATGATCCGACGGTCAATGACCGTTGGCGCAAGATGGGAGTACTTGCAGTGGAGATGGAATCAGCAGCACTTTATATGAATGCAGCAAGAGCAGGAAAAAAGGCGCTTTGCATGCTTACAATTTCCGATCATTTATACAAAGATGAAAAATTATCTGCCAGGGAGCGGCAACTGGGATTTGATAATATGATACAAATTGCATTAGATATGTGATCTGTTGATTTACAACAATTGAATATTGCAACATATAAAAGAAGATACGTGACTGGTATCTTCTTTTATATGTTAAGATATTAATTTTTAGAAGTTTCTGGTTGTAGTATTTCTATAGATAGTATGGAATGAGTAATCAGAGAATCTGCTGAAACACAAGTGTCAGAATTCCAAAGTTCAGTAAAGAATTCATCAAAAATTTGATTCAGTATGATTTTATTAGGAATACAGACATTATATTCAGGTGTGTTTCTCGCAAAACGCAGATAACTGAAATCCTGGGAATGGAATAAAGTAGGCCTTGGGATGTGTTGATAGTCCGATAAGATCCCATTTGGAAGCACTTTCAAATCCAGTTGTTCGTTATTTTGACGTAACTCATCTACATGCTTAATGTAACGAAGTCTCTGTTCAGGAGTCAGTTGGATACGAAAACCATAAAAATCCAGTTCGCCACTAACTATAAAATCATTGAAAACAGAAGCATATAATATAATTTTTACACTTGAGCAGCGTAAAAGCTGTGCAGTGATAGTATGTAGCCGCTTTAATGTTTCAGGTTTCAGGTTGTTAAAAATAGAAGAATATTTATTGAATAATTCTTCGTACAAATCATCTGGAAGAAAATGTTCTGTAAAATGACCGAGAATACTGGACGAATTCTGAGCAAAAAGTGAGTGCTCGTATTCGTGATTCCGAATCATGTTTTCAATTGTCGTTTTTCGAATTAACAAAGATTCTTTGTTACAAAGTAAACGGATTTTATGATATAGCTCCGTTGATAGAGAAGAATCTTCAATTGTAGTTACAGAAAGACAATGACTCTGATCTACCAACATTCCGGAAATAGAATAAATATCTTTAATTGCAAATACCAGCTTTTTCTGTGCCTGTGAACCACAATACAGGTCAAAATCAATATTAGAAAGATTGGACAGTACATTTGTCAGAAAACTTGTAATATAAGTGCTGCTCAAATTTGGAGTGTCGAGATTTATCATTAATGAAAAATGCACACCGGGAAGGACGAGCCCACGGTCATTGTGAAGACCGTTTAATTCAGTAATCATCATCTGATAATTCAAATCTATATTTAGAATGTCTACCATGGCATAGATATTCAAAGATTGAACTTTTCTTAGAGACGGATGTTTCATTTTAAAAATAAACTGATCCAGAGTGAGCTCGGGATAGTATGATATCTTTGATGCAACTTCAGAGCCTGTAGAAGAACGAAGCTCTTTTACATAGGAATATTCGGATTCCAGGTTATCGTAAATAGCGAATTGCAAATCCTGAAGATTGCGTACTTGATATTCTTGAAGAAACATAGGAATTGTATCAGGATTCAAAGAATTCACAATACACTCGCTGATATTTTGAAAAATAATTTCATGGTTTTTCTCAGCGGGAAGAAGTTTGCCGCTGATCCATTTGCTGATATAGGATTCGTCGTATTGAACAGCTTTGGCAATTGTGTAATTTTTTAGATTAGCCATAGATGTTAGATGTTCTAAAAGAACACTGAAACGATTTTTCTCTTTCATAATTATTACCCCTTTTTCTTATATGTATTAAGTTTAGCTTATTTGGAAGAATAAAACAAGAAAAAACGCGAATCTTGAAGAAAGACAAAATCTTGAAAAAAATGATTCAAATGAAGCAATATGCAAAAACAATTGAATCTATTGTTTGGAAATATTTTACGTGCTACAATAGCACAAGTTTAAAACGAATCTATATTACAGGGAGAAGAAAAAGATGGAAAATACAAAGATGAAATTAACAGGAAAACCGAGCATTGATAAGCCGTGGCTTCAATTTTATCCGGAACAGCTGCGTAATGTAGAAGTTCCGAAGATGACAATCGAGGAATTTCTGAAATATAAAAATCAGGATGAAAATAGAACTGCGTTTGAATATTATGGAAATAAAATTACATGGAAGACGCTTTGGAAAGAGGTTGACAAAGCAGCCAGATCATTAAAGGTTCTGGGATATGGGGATGGAAGAAGAATTCCACTATTCTTGCAGAGTGTTCCTGCACATTATATTTTATTAATGGCAGCAGAGAGAATCGGGGCAACTATTATCTGTCGTGACGATATCCCGGAAGAGCTTTGCTTTGCAATCAGAAAATCAAAAGCAGATACAGCATTTGTAATGGACTATACATCAAAAGAAGATGAAGAACTATTCCGTGCGACAACACCGATGACACGTATGATCAAGATTTCTCCATATGATTATGCAGACAAAGATGCAATGCCGGAATATACAGAGAAAGAAATTGCATCAAGATATTCAAAGAATACAGAAACAACAGAAGGAAATCTTACATGGAAAGAATTCCTTGAATTAGGAAAAGATTATCATGAAGATTATATGGCTGAAAGAAATCCAGACAGACCGGTATTTGGAGCATATACAAGTGGATCTACCGGAATTTCAAAACTGGTCATCCATTCCTCTGCAAATGTGGTGGCAGTGGCATTCCAGATGTCCATCTTTATTCCACCATCAGATGTACAGGAAAAATGGTGGCTTCCAATTCTGCCACCGGCATTGATTGCAGTTACAGTATCTATGACACTGTTCCCGATGTCAGCAGGATTGAATGTAGTACTGGATCCGTTTTGCCCTCTGGAAGACATTGATATTGCATTTATGGAGCAGAAACCAAACTTCTGGGCATTAGTTCCTATGTTGTGTGAGATACTCATGAAGAGTGACAGAATTCCAGAGGATTATGACATGTCCCATCTTAGAACACTGGGTACTGGAGCTGAAGCAATGAATGAGAGAAAGACACAGGAAGTAGAAGCTTTCTTCCATAAACATAAAGTAACAGCTACATTAAGTGCAGGATATGGACAGAGCGAAGGATGTTCAAACTTTACACTGCCAAATCCAATGTTTCCGCTGGTAGATGGCTGTGTAGGTATGCCAATGCCTGCCACAGTTATGAGTGTATTTTCAGATGATCTGGAAGAGTTAAGCTATGGAGAAATTGGAGAATTGTGCATGACTGGTCCTGCCATGATGCTTCATTATGGCGGTTGGATGGGAGCTGAGATGACAGAGCATACACTGATTAACCATCCGGATGGAAAATGCTGGCTTCATACAGGAGATAAAGCATATATTAATGAACATGGAATTGTATATATTCTTGGCCGTGGAACAACGAAACGTTATGGCGGCGGGGAGCTATATATGATGCGAATGGAAACAAAAGCTGTACGCGTTCCGGGAGTTGCAGACGGATTCTTCTGCTTTGTGCCGGATCAGGAGCATGAGGAATACTTCCTTCCTTACTTCTATGTGATTCTTGATGGAACAAAGACTCTTGATGAGGTGAAAGCAGGTCTGGCAGACGCTCTGGAAGATTATGAATATCCGGTTGAAATACGTGTGATTACAGAAAGACCATTCTTTCACTTTAAGACAAACAGAAAAGAACTTACAGCAGCAATCCTTGCTGAGAAAGAAAAAGAAAAATCATCCGTAGCATAATGAAAGTAAAGAAACCCTTGTCTCATGAGAAATAATGAGGCAAGGGTTGACTTTATCTTGATAAAAGAATTGTTAGGTGGTATATTATATTTGATACACAAGACTATTTATTATGTAATGAATGAGACATTTTGTAAAAAGGAGAGGGGTTAAAAAATGTGGTTTGCTTTTCTTTTTGCAACAGGGCAAAGAGACCTGGAGTAATTGCAACGCATATAAATAGGGGAGGAGTATGAATAAGCTGTTAGTGGGAAAAGGAGTGATGCAAAAAATCAGAAAATCATAATTTTTAATGGAAAAATAATGATGCTAAAGAAAGGAAAAACAGTATGAGTAAGAGAAACAAAAAGCTTTTAAGTTTACTCCTCTCTACAATGATGGTATTCAGTGTTGTTCCGTCAACAGTATATGCTGCACCGGATCAGGAAACTGAAGCCACTATAGAGCAGGATGCAAATGAAGAAGTAAAACAAGAGGATACTGTGAACAATGAAGCAGATGCGTCTGCAGACCAGACTGACACAAAACAGGATGAGACCAAAGCAGATGATACAGCACAGAAAAACGATGAAGCAGCACAGAAAACAGATAATGCAGCGACGCAGGCTGGCAATGCAGCACAGCCTGTTGTAGATGGCGCGGATGTTACCGTTGCTGGTACATCTATTACAATTCCTGCAATCAAGTTCCAAGGTGCCAATGCAGCAGTTGCAGAAGCGCTTACAAAAGATGTTAAGATTGACGAGAATGATCCGGCAATCAAGGGCCTTCGTAAAGAACTTGAAAACCTGGAGATTGTGGGTGGCGAGGAAGGAATCGAAAATGATGACAAAGCAATCGCTACATGCGCAGAAGAAGAAAAGAAGAATGGTCTGTCAGAGGAACAGATTCAAACAGTTTTAGGACTGTACCAGGATTACCAGGAATACTGGACAAAACATGCTGATTTACTTGGAGTACAGACACCATTCTTCTTGGACTTTAATGACAGCAAAGATGATAAACTGGGAGTTCTCGGGGAAATGCTGGCACTTGCCGGACAATCTGTAGATGATGTCAGAAATGGAACGGTCAGCTATGATGATCTGACTGGAACGATTCTCACATTTAAGTATGGTGATGAAAAAGGCGTAGAGTATTACGATAAAAAAATCATCCAGGCAAGAAAAGATGCACTGCAGGCTGTTGAAGATTCAAAAGCTAAAACAGATGCTCAGAAGCTTCTTGTATTGAATGACTGGCTTGCACATCATAATACATTTGATATGGCTTATATCATGAATAGTGGGAAATCAGCGGATGAGCAGCCAATGTATTCTCCTACAGCGGAAAAGCCAGAACATTACAATGATATAAAACCTATTTTTGAGGAGATGTATAAGAAGCAGATTACTCAGACTTTCCATGATCAGTTTGCTGACGGCATTAAAGATGGTTTTAGAAAGAGTTATTATGAGAAGGCAATTCAGAACATTATTTATCAGCAGGCATTAGGAAAAGCTGAGAGTGACGCGACTGATGAAGAAAAAGCTGAGGCAAACAAGAAGGCTGAAGCTTATGTAGAAACAAATAAGGATGATATCGATGCAGATCCAGATGGATTTGCAAGAACGAACTTTGGTGACGAAGTAGCAGACCAGCTGAAAGCAGGTGCCGATGATTTCATCAAAAAGGCAGAAAATGAAGGTGTAGATGTCAATAATGACGGCAATAAAGTAACTATAGAGCAGATGACTCAGAATATGATGGCTACGGAAAAAGTTCTTGATTTGGATCAAGATGGAACGAACGAGACAACTGCTAATGATGGAATCCCGATTTTGACAGAGCAGGCTGCAACTCAGATGACAGATGGTGTTGTCAATTACTGGGAAGGTTCTCATATTGGAGTCTTTGGATTTGGCAAATCTGTATGTCTTGGATATTCTAAAGCATATGCATATTTGGTACAGTGCCTGGATAAAAATGTCTATCTGAAGAATCCAAGTGCCGGATATGATGATAGTACGAACTGGAAAACAGCAAAAGATCTGTATTATGATAAAGATGGCAATATTAATATTGATGCTGGATATACCGTAGACCTTGTAAGAATTACATTTAAGTCAAGTGTTTCTATGTTTGGTGAGGAAGATCCGGACTTTGGATCCGATCACTACTGGAATGCAGTAAGATTAAATGGAAAATGGTATTATGTGGATGCATGTTATACAGATGTATACACAGAGGTTATGAGCCGTGATCGTGTAGAGACAGATGGAGATATGAATCATGTATTCTTCCTGTTCAGTGATACAAGCGCAAGAAAGCTGTATGACGGAAACATGGATACGACAAAACCTGGTGATGGACTTCGGACACTGTACAGAAAGGCAGCAACAGACCAGTCCTATGAAAAAGCCTGGGTAGCCCGTGCGGCAAGTAACGTATATTCTGACGGAACATACATGTACTACCTGTATGATTCTACAGATTTGTTTGCACGAGCAGACAGCATGTCAAATATGGGATCTAGTTCAGGCTCAAGTAGTGATAAAAAAACTACGGAATATAAGTTGGTTCGCCATAAGATTACTGATCAGGACATTGTATCTGATAAAGATGCAGACAGTGATTATGAGACATTAATTGACTTTACCGATAAGGGAAAAGACGCTGATGGCAAAGAACAGAATGTTGTTACAGTTTTGAAAGATGGAAAAATGCAGAAAGATGAAACGCTTACAAAACTGTATGAGCAGTTCAAGGATGAGCAGAAAATCTATCCTTCTATTGGATTGACAGCAGCATACTATAGTGGAAAACTCTATTTCAATGTATCCAATGATCTGATGTCATATGATCTTAAAACTGGAGAAGTAGCAACAGTAAAAGAATACAATACAGTATCTGCAACACGTGATTTTTCAAAGCTGTTTGGTGGCATGGCATTCACAGTAACAAAAAAAGACAATGCTACATTTACAGTAGAAAATCATCCAATCTCAGGAGTAACAATCAAAGAAGATGGAACATTATATGTTTCTATCGCAACAAATCTTGGATTCATTTCCGGTAAGAAGAATATTTCAGATCATGAAAGCCAGGGATATGAATTTGAAGAGACAGATTATAACCCGAACTATACAAATTACAAGAAATTGCAGAGCATTATGGGAAATCCGACCAATGATAATGATGAGTTTATGTGGTCAGCAAACTTTGTTGAGACAACAGAGATGAGTAACTTGACTGGAGACTCTCATGATTTTGGTGAAAAACCTATAACTATAGCTGCAACATGCGGACGTGATGCATTTACAGAGAGTCGTTGTAGTGACTGCGGATTGATTAAAGCAGGAACACGCAAGACTCAGAAAGGTACTGCTCACGAACATCATTATATTGAGTTTAATGAAGTATACTATACAAAAGATGATAATAAAAACTTCAACACAGGTGTTAACTACGTGTGCCCAGAGTGCGGAGACTGCATCACAAAACCTGTAAAATCAAAATTAAGTGAAATTATGGGTACAGAGGATGATTACGCTGAACGCCTTGCAAAATATAATGCAGCAGCTGAGGATGCAAAAGAGGGTCATGCTTATACAGCAACGGACGCTACACTGAGTGCTGATCATACTCAGATTACATTCCAGAATCTGAAATGTGATTCCTGCTACGCAAAGAAAGACAAATTGGATTGTCTGCTTAGCAAAGATACAGATGCTGGTAACAAAGCAAATTATGATTCCATTGAGAAGACATTAGATGCAAAAGCAACCGTAGATGTTGATCCGAAAAAGACAACAACTGTTGGGAGTTGTGAAGATGAAAATGGAGCAACAACCATTTATACCAAAGCTGGCAAGACAGATGCTGGTGTGAAATACACAGCAACAGCAACTGTTCCAGGTAAAAAAGGACAGCATACTTATGCTGGAACATTTAAATGGTCTGATGAAAAAAATGCAGATGGCAAGTATGATGTCACTGTAACAGATGTAAAATGTGACGTTTGCGGAAATGAGCCAAAAGCTGAACAGATTGGAACGCCAGTAGTTGCGAAAGACGATTCACAGAGCAAAGCAGCAACTTGTGAAGAGGACGGAGTAGAGGTCTGGATTGCAACTGTAGAAGTGAAGAATGCAGATGGAAGTGCAACAATCGGTACTCTTACAAGCAAGAAAGAAGTAAAACTTGATAAACTGAGCCATAAATATGGTGATCCTGTGTGGAATTGGGCAGATGATAACAAGAGTGCGACAGCAACCTTTACATGTGCAAATGATGCTAATAAAGATCATGTGAAGACTGTTGAGGCTAAAGTAGAAGAAAAGCCAGAAAGTGCAAGTTGTACAGAACCAGGAAAAGTTACTTATAAAGCAAGTGTAGAATTTGATGGTAAAACATATGAAGACAGCAAGTCTGCAGATGTACCGGCACTTGGTCATGATTACAAAGTTTCCGAGAAAGATGGATGGAAATGGACAGCTGACAAAGAGAAGGGATATACAGCAAAAGCAACATTTGTATGCAGCCGTTGTAAACATTCTAAAGAAGTAGAGGCAGAAGTAACACCAGAAGAAAACGATGGTCAGGTTACTTACAAAGCAAAAGCCACATATACAGATGAAAGTGGTAAAGAATTTACAGCAACAGCTGAAAAGAAGACAAAACTTTCTATCTACTACGAAGTTCACCGTCAAGATTATGGATGGGAAGTAGACGCGAAAGATGAGGCTGACCTGAGTAAGTGGAAGAAAGATGGAATGGATTCCGGAACAGTTGGTGAATGTAAACGATTAGAAGCTATTAAGATTAAATTACCAGACGGTGTATCAGGATCTGTTCAATATCGTACACATATCCAGGATATTGGATGGGAAAGCAAATGGGCAGAAGATGGAGCTCTTTCGGGAACAAGCGGAAAGGCAAAACGTCTGGAAGCAATCCAAATAAAACTGTCAGGTAAAGTCGCTGATAAGTATGATATCTACTATTGTGTACATGCTCAGAATGTTGGATGGCTCGGATGGGCTAAGAACGGTGAACAGGCCGGAACAGCAGGATACGCTTACCGACTGGAAGCAATTAGGATTAAGTTAGTTCCGAAGGGTGAAAAACCACCTAAAAAAGTAGGCTCTACAGATAAGGCTATGGAAGCAAGACTTGTTGGTTACCAGACACATGTACAGGATATTGGAACACAAGATTATGTATATGATGGAGCAATGGCAGGAACAAGTGGACAGGCAAAACGTATGGAGTCTATCCGTATTAAACTTCCATCAACAATGGCTTCTGAGGGAAAAATCGAATATAAATCCCATATCGAGAATATCGGATGGGAGAAGAGCTGGAAGAAGACCGGAGAATTATCAGGTACAACTGGAAAGAGTCTTAGATTAGAGGCAATTCAGATTAAACTTTCAGGAGATATTGCTGAGAAGTACGATGTATATTACAGAGTACATGCTGAAAACTTCGGATGGCTTGGATGGGCTAAGAACGGAGAAAAATCAGGAACAGAAGGCTATGCTTATCGTTTGGAAGCACTTCAGATTAAACTTGTTCCAAAGGGAACAGAAAATCCGGAACTTCCGACACCTGCATCTGCGAAGAAAGAAGCATTTATCAAAAAATAAAATACTTTATTGATTTTAAGAAGACATGGCCGAAAGGTCATGTCTTCTTACTGCGTACGCAAGAATGCTTTGAAAATTTTCTTGTGAAGTGTTCATATCTGATATATAATATTTTAAATCAAAAACTTTAAAAAATGAAAAACTTGAAAAAAATGAATAATTTGAAAAATAGAATAAAACAGTTGAAAAAAAAAAAAATAATGGTATTATTTAACATAGTACTAGATGATTAGGGATATATGCTAAGGATAATATAATAATAGGGGGAACCAAAAGTGAAAAAGAAATTAATGAAAGTACTTGTGCTTTCACTTGCAACAACACTTACAGTGGGAATGACATCTGTAAGCACATTTGCTATTGATAAGAATATCAGCAATTCGCTTTCCAGTGTGTCAATTCCATCTGTCTCAGGCTATAACATTGAAGACTCAGGATTGAACAGTAAAGTGATTGCTACATTAAAAGAAAAGGCAGCAGAGCTTCAGAACAGTGGTGTATATGCAGATGCTACAAAGAGTACATACATCAAGTTCAACGGAAGTCCGGTACAGGAAGTGACTTATGACGGTAAGCCACATGGACTTTCTGCAGGAGTTTATGCTACTATTGGCAATAGCAAGGTTGCAGAAGCAGATATGTTTTATGTAGGTGTATTAGCAGATGATACATATTATGCATCATCAGAGGCTCCAACAGAAGAAGGATATTATTATGTCGCTGCCACTTATCCAGGAAGCGATGAGTATTACCCGATTATTGCTTATGGAATTGTTGTGATAAAAGCAGCTGAGACACCGGATAAACCAAATCCAGAACCAAAACCAAATCCAGAACCAGAACCAAATCCAGAACCAAAACCAAATCCAGAACCAAATCCAGAACCAAAACCAAATCCAGGTGAGGATCCGGGTAATAGTGGTAAAGATGATAACAATAAAGATGACAACAAAGGTGCAATTGTAGATAATAATAAAAACAATACAAACACACCTACCATCAAAAAAGTGTCTGATACAACAGATAATGCGAAAAAAGCGCCTAAGACTGCTGACACAGCAAACTACGCTCTTTATCTTGTAACTCTTCTTGTAGCAGGAGTTGCAACAGTCGTTACACTTATGATGAGAAAAAGAAGAAAATAATTTTACAAATTA
>UMKL01038368.1_pt1 | contig 12753 bp, 10 predicted proteins | sample 1966241 | NCBI WGS metagenome assembly UMKL01 (sample SAMEA4836170, study PRJEB28245) | human gut metagenome | biome: gut microbiome; material: fecal sample | place: Denmark | collected 2008 | reverse complement strand
ATCGTATTGAATTGGGCATGTGAAGGAGTCTTTGTAAGCATCATTGTCAGTATCAATATGAGTGTCTTTATTGCTTTCATGTTGCAAAGGTAATCAGACTCAGCTTAACAACACGAAAGAAGTTACCTCTTCCTTATTATATCTAACTTTATTTATGTTTATAGTATGATAATTAAAGAATAATCATACTACTTTCATAACTATCTATAAAACTTTTACTATACTAACATACATGTTTATCTTCTTCTATATATACAATGTAACTTTGTTGTCGGTTTGGCTTTAAGCGCAGTCTGAATAAGACCTGTCATTAGGTAAGCCACCAAATAAAAAACGAATAAAACAGAAGCAAATGAATTACAATTTCGATGAGAACGAGATGCCTTATGGCATCCTTGAACGTTTCGGACTCACCCAGGCAATGATTGATGACTTGCCGACCGATGTCCTCCAGAACATCTACAATGGCCGCAAGTCGCCAGTCCTTCCAGTTCATATCACAGCCGATGATGGTGAGGAAGTCAAGGCACGAACCAGATTCAGCCTTGTGAGAACAGCCGAAGGTGGCGTTGATGTGCTCTTCTACCCACAGCTCGATGAGTTTGACTTGAAACTCTTCAACGAGCAGCAGGAGAAGAACCTTGTTGCAGGAAAGCCTATTGTCGGTCATTTGGAGAGCAACGAGGTTGGCAAGGAACTCGGCAGTAAGTGTTTCTTCCAGCTTGATCCAGAAAGCAAGCAGGTACTCAGTGTTCCAACACCAGTCATCGGCAGAAACATCCAATATGTAGCAGACCGATACCACCTCACTGGCGCAGAGATGCAGAAGTTGCAGAATGGAGACATCCTTACCATCGTAGAGGATGACGAGGAACAGTCCATTGGTATCGACCTCAACTCCAACACCGGCATCCGTTTCGCAGCAGGCAACGAACTTGTCTGGAAGCGAGAAGCCAAGCGTGACTGGGATAAGTTCAACTTTGGCATCTTCGGCTGTTGGGCTATGGATGAAGACGGCAATCTCGACTACATTCCAGAAGAGAACTACACCGAAGAGATGTGGAACGAACAGAAGAAACTGGGTATGCGCATGATGCAGCGATAACCCGAAGTATTAACCCATAAAACAAGATTTCATGGCAAATGTAAAGTACTATCCAGAAGACGTGCTCGTGGAGAAAGTCCAGAGCGGAGAATATGGCTGGCTTGACTACATCAATCACCACTCACCTGAATGGCAAGAGGAATACACAGCCTTCTGCAAAGAGAAGGATCTCATTGTCAATGAGGAATCGGCAGAGGAATTTGTCGATTGGAAGGGCGAGCAGATTGAAGCTGGCGAATAATCACACAGTACAGAATCAATAAACAGCATTAGAATATGTCTATCAGATCAAATGCATTACCAGTAGGCAGAGACCTGGCTCCAGAGCTTCAGGAGATTCTCAGAAAGAATGGTATGCAAGCACATATCATCAGACAAGGAGAAGGTTATCAGTTGGCCGTTCAAGGTCACGACTCCCCTCTGCTTACCTACGCCATCACAGCTCAGCAGCACAGAGCCTTGGTTGACTGGGGAGCAAACTCAGCCAACAAACAAGCCTACAACACCGTGGCAGAACTCGTGAAGAACGATTTCTACATGCCTCGTGACTTCGTTCATGCCAGAAATGCCAATGGCCGTGTTGCCATGGGACTCCACGGCTACCGCATAGGCGTTGGCGAATACGGCAGACTTCCCTGGAACAAACGACATGCCCACATGATGATGGATCCATATCACGGAAGATTCCTCGGTTGGACTCCACGATGCCAGGAAGGATTTCACATGCGCAGAGTTGGAGGTGCCATGTTCATGCAGGGTGCTCCGATCGTACCAGAACGTCCTGACGGCAGAATGAAGCCGGGCGAGTTGCAGAATGGCGGTTATGGCTTCTATTATAAAGGTGGTCAGCAAAACATGGTACAGCAACCATCGCAGGATGTGTTGGCAGACCTGCAATCAGTCATTACCCCTATAGTGGTTCGTCCACGTCCCAAGGAACCTGCCAAGCCATACAACGAGCTTATTACCTCCAAGGTCTATTTCAGCAATGACAAATGGCAGGAGTGTCTTTCATCTCATGGCATCATCGTAGATGCAGCCAACAAGACACTGACTATCCAGTCCACTGCTGCTAAGCAGGACTTTGTCTATGACCTCACAGAGGACGAGGTGAAGAAACTGACCAACAATTCCATCAAGCAAGTACCAGTCCAGAACCGCATCGACATCATCAACAATGCCATTAGAAACGATTTCCAGGACAAACTGACGATGGATATGCTCAATTCTAAAGAGCAGATCAGCTTGAAGCTCAGACCAGAGATAGAGGCAGAACTCAACAACCGCCAGCAGATGGTGATTGACCAGTCGCTCCCAACTAATGGCGACCAGATTACTATCGAGCCAGAAGACCGCAGTGTTGCTCATGTAGATGGCAACAGCCTGTATGAGCAGAACGAAAGCAAGGGATGGTTCCGTGAAGGCAAGCATGGCAGAGAGGTTCAGGTTGATGACATCAAGGTTGAACCAGTGCGTAATGAGCAGGGAGAAATCCAGCAGGATGAGAAAGGCAACGCCAAGTATCGCATGACAGCCGTCATCAATGGAGAGAGCATCAGCCATGAGATTACCCAAAAGCAGTATGACAAGTTCATGGCCATCGATGACTACCACCGCATGAAACTCTTCTCCCATATCTTTAAGGAGGTGGATATGAAAACCATCCCTGGAGAAGGCAAGAACATCGGGGCTCAGATTGGAGGAGCTCTCCTTGCAGGACTTGCCGTGATGAGCGAACTGGGCAGAGACCGTCCAGCACCGGCAGTATTCGTAGAACACCATCATGACCATGCCCATGGGCCACATGTCTATTTCAAGGGCAGCGTGGATTCACCGCAAGACCTTGCTTCACGAGCCTTCGATGCAGGACTCAATGCTGGAGAACACGGTGTAGGCTTAGGTCATGGCAGATAAACAACAATTCACATTCAAGAGATGACAGACGAACAGACATTTGCAGACTACAGAAACCGTCTTAACATCAATGACGTATTGGAGGACGCAGGCTACACGTTTTACAAGCGTGATGGCTTGCGCTATCCTGCGTATGTACGCCTGGGCAGCGACGGAAAAAGAATCAGTGGTGACAAGTACATTGTCATGCCCAACAAGAACTGCTGTTTCCAGCCGCCAACCATCAAGCTCTACTCTGTTACCTCCTTCATCTGGGAGCATCCAGACCTTTTCAAGGAGTACAAGAATGGCATGAAGGAATCAGCACTTGTCCATAAGGTCTGCCAACGCCTGCTAAACATCCCGGTAGAACATCGGAGTCTGGACGTACATAATCCAACAGTCAACAGCAAGCCATTTGATATCAATGACTACAAGATTGACCGTTTCAATCCTAAAGACTTCGAGTCACAGAAGCCGTTCTACGCCTTCTTCAAGTCAAGAGGAATTGATTTCGCCACCCGTTGTGCCTTCCATCACAGCTTCTTCCTCGCATCGAAAACCGCCAAGGATGGCAGCATCTATAAGAATCTCTCCTTCCCTATGCACATTCCTGGGCAACCAGACAAATGTGTAGGGTTAGAGGAAAGAGGCTATCCTCGCAAGGATGGTTCTGCCCGAAAAGGCATGGCTACGGGTACCAACGCCAGTGAAGGATTATGGATGGCAAGTCCCAAGAAAACGGCACTCCAGGATGCCCGTATTGTGCTTGTCTTTGAAAGCGCATACGATGCCATGGCATTTTACCAGCTACAGATGCACAAGGAATCAGGATTGGATCAGCGTGGACGGCAGGATCTGAAAGCCGGAGTCTATGTCTCGACTGGAGGTAACCCAAGCTATGGGCAGATACAGGGATTGCTGAAAGCTGCACCACAAGCCACCTTCCACCTCGGCTTTGACAAGGATGTGGCAGGAAAGCAGTTTGTGGCAAACTTCGAGGATATAGCAAGCAAACAGAGTCCGGTTGCACCGGGAAATGTACCTGCTGACATGAGAGAGTTCGTGGAAAGCTACGACAAACAGCCGAAGACCATCAAGGAACTGTTAAGTTTCAATGATGAGAACTACAGCTTACTCCCCCATGATCTCAAACAGCTCTACCTGGTTTACGATTCAGCAAAAGAAGAGGCATTGGAGTATCACTACTCTCCCTTTTTGTGTAAAGAAGACAAGCAGGAAGCCGCTGACAAGATGAACAAAGCGTTCAAGGACTTTAAGGATGCACTGTTACAGAAGCTCAACCTGCACGAAGACCAAGACCTCACTCCCGTGAAGATTATTCGGGAAGAGCCATCGGAAGGCTACAAGGACTTCAATGACGAGCTTTTGGATAAGAAACAGTTCTCTATGACCGACGTAGTAGAGACCGCATTTGACGAGAACGGTGTGGACTTGACCTTTGAACGGCAAGAAGAGAACGAGGAAACCAAACATCATGGATTTAAACGATAATGAATATGGCAGACCCAATCAGACGATACAACATCATCACCCTACGCCCTCACTGGGCGCAGTATATCATCTCGCAAGGGATGTCGTTCATCATCAGCTGTGCCCTGTTCCTTGTTGCCGGTCACGACAGCATCACCTACAAGATGCCTTTCGTGGTACTTGGAGGTGTGATGACCTGCATCATGCTCTATAGATGCTTATATCTCTACAAACTCAGATACATCATCACCTCTGAACAGCTCATTATCCAGCATGGAGTACTGACAAGAACCAGTGACTACATCGAGCTGTACCGAGTGGTGGATTTCAGCGAGAACCGTGACATTTTGGAACAGTTGTTCGGATTGAAGACTGTATGGATATTCAGCGGCGACCGCTCCAATCCCAAACTGGACATCTACGGTGTGAAGGAAAGGTTGGACGTGGTGAGAATCATCCGTGAACGTGTAGAATACAACAAAAAGAGAAAAGGCATATATGAAATTACCAACAGATAACAGAAGAAGCAAGGTTGTTGCAGCCATTGTCTTAGCGTTAATGCTGCTGCTGCCAGCTATAGGTTATGCTCAGGTTGCCTCCAGCAATCCATTGGAGTATGTTGCCTTGGCTGAAGGAAACGAGCTTATCAACGGTCAGATCAAGAACCAGATAGAAGACCAGCAGAAGACCGCATTCCTGCAGAACACCATCGCAGCCGAGTTCTCGCAGATTCACAAATGGGAAAAGAAGTATAACAGCTATCTGAAAACGGCATCGGGTTATGCTTCCACCTTGAAAGCCTGCACCTCGCTCTATGACGACGGTGTGAGGATCTTCATCAACTTGTGCAATTTGAAGAAAGCCATAGCAAGCAACCCACAGGGTATTGTGGCAACCGCAAGCATGAACAACCTATATATCGAGACCGCCACAGAGCTCGTCACGGTATATACTACTTTAAAGGATGCCATAGCCAAAGGTGGCAATGAGAATATGCTCACGGGTGCAGAACGAAGCAAGACCCTCTGGGAACTGAACGACCGTCTGGCACAGTTCAACAAGAAGCTGTCAAGGCTATGTCTCAGCATCAGATACTACACCATGGCTGATGTCTGGAACAATGTCACGGCAGGAATGCTCGACCGGAGCAATGCCGAGATAGCCAGTCAAGCCCTTGGCAGATGGCGCCGATGTGCCAGAGTTGTAACACCATAAGAAAGATTATTTGAGGATAACATTTATGAAACGTCTCTATGCTCTCATATTACTTCTCTTTTCTCTCATCCTTCCCTTTGATAGGCAGGATGGGAGTTTTCTCCGTGCCCAGGGCAATGACCCTGTCCTGGCAGGTATGATATTCCAATATACCGACAAAGCCAAGAAAGAGTTGAAGCAACAGGAACAGATGATGCAACTTGTGTCTACAGGCCATATATGGATCAAGGAAGAAGTAGAAGGTACAACCAACCTACAGAAGGAGTTCAATAACTATCTTGACCGTTTCAACAGCATCATCAGTTATGCAGCTCAGATCTATGGTTTCTATCACGAGATAGACCATCTCGTGACACAACTCGGAACCTACAGCCACCAGCTTAGCCATCAGACGACCAATGCCCTTGCCGTGGCACTGTCCTCCAATCGCAACAAACTCTATCGGGAACTTATCATGAGCAGTGTAGAGATTGTCAATGATGTCAGGCAGGTATGCCTCTCTAATAACAAGATGACAGAGAAGCAGCGACTGGAGATAGTCTTTGGCATACGACCGAAACTCAAACAGATGAACCAGAAACTCAAACGATTGATACGGGCAGTGAAGTACACCAGACTGTCAGACGTTTGGGCAGAAATAGACTATGGAGCCAGGAGTGAAGTGGATAAACCTACCATTGTACAGCGATGTAAAGAACGATGGCGAAGGAATGCAAGACATTGAAGTAAAGGTTCAATATAATCAGATAACAAATAACAGTACAATAATTTATAAATAAAAAGCATTATGGGTTGGGGTTCATTTTTAAAATCAACTCTCCGATTGGGAGGAAGGATGACCAGTGCAACTGCACACACAGTGGGCAGTGCTGTGCTTCATCCTCAGCAGACCTTGAAAGGCGTAGGTTCTGCCACTAAAAGTGCAGTTGTCGGAGGAAGTCTTGGTTACATTGGTTGGGAGAAACTCACCACGGACAAAAGCGTTGTTGGTATAGTCAGCGATGCCGTCATAGGAGAAGACACCACCAAGAAGATTGGCGACACTGTATCAGGGATTGGCGATGGCGTGAAGGACTTGAAAGATTCCGTTACAGGGCTTTCAGACAACGTAAATGTGGCTATCAGCAGCGTGGATTCCAAGTGGAGCGGTATGTCTGGCTTCCTTAGAGCCATGTTCTCTGGTCATGGCGGTGACATGTTCGGAAACTTCTTCAGCAATATAGGCAAAGGCAACGTCTCAGGTCTCAGCCTTATAGGACTTGTAGTCTCTGCTCTCCTCGTCTTCGGTCGCTTCGGATGGTTAGGCAAGATAGCTGGAGCCGTTCTCGGAATGATGATGATAGGCAATAATGCCAATCTAAGCAGCCTACTTGGTGGCAACAGTGACCGTAAGGCAAGCAACCACAAGGAAGAAGAAAAGCAGCAAGAAGTAGAACAAACCAATACTGTAAGCAGACGAAGATAACAAACACTATAACAAAGTATTATACAATGCACTATACACAAGAAATGATACTACATTCCGACAGTGGCTATTGCATGCCATTCGAGGAAAGAAACGGAGAAGTGACCATGTCCCTGGGCTACGGCAAACAGAAGCATCCGCACACTGGAGAGTCATTTTTCCATCATGGAGTTGACTTCAAGGTCAAGAACTATCTGCTGTCTGCAGTAGCTACCGGCAAGGTGACAGGACTGGGCAACGATGCCATTCACGGCATCTACCAGATTACCCGATACGGTGACTATGAAGTGACCTATGCCCATCTGAGCAACGTGTTTGCCAACTACGGCAAAGAGGTAAAGGCAGGGCAAGTCATCGCTGTCAGTGCCGACTCCCTCCATGTAGAAGTCAAATACAAGGGGGAAGAACTCAATCCACTGGAGTTCCTCACCATGATCTATAGCAATCTGAAAGTGATGGAACAGAACGGCAAGCCAGGTGCTGCACCTCAGTTCGTCACTCTTGATATGGATGTTCATACCATGTATGACAAAGACCAGAAGGAGATCGAAGACCTCATGATGCGCTTCTTCCCCGACTATATGAGCGACATGAGCCAAGGCATCTATGCCCTACCAGAGCATACAGAACTTGCACTTCGCAATATCTTCACCATGTCGGCCATGAAGAATTACTTCTATGAAACCCTGCCTTCCATGGCGAATCCATTGGGCATGGGATCAAGAAGCATTCCAATAGCCGAGCGAGTACAGAACCTCCTTATTGGAGATTTCCTCAACTATCTCGCCTTGCGCCATCAAATATTTCTTTCGAGCATGAGCGCCATCGAAAAAAAAAAGCACAAGACTGGGCAATAGCGACAAGCGGAATAGTTGACCCACTGGCAGAACTGGACATCGATGTGCAAAGCTTCGACATTCCACGTCTGGTGAGCGTCTATCCCGATAAATCGGGAATCAGATGGTGGACTAAGGCTTGGTTCAACAACAGCGAGAAAGGCGAAGCAGCCATTGAGATAGAAAGAAATCTGGCCATCAAGTTCATCAACGACAACATCGAGAAGGACGAATGGCTGGAGGAATATTTCCCGAAACAGATGGAAGTCTATCACAACGCCATCGAACAGACCAGGGAACAAATCCTCAACCAATTAAACTTGTAAACATAAAGCTATGGTAGAGTCAAAACAGGATAAGATATTCAATACTAAGGTCATACCGATTATGAATAAAGTTCGGAATGACCTACAGAACAAGCTTGCAGACGAGTTGCGGTCAAACTCCAATTCGTTTGCAGGCCTGATGGCAGCAGCAGCTGGACCTGACGGTGGTATGGCATCCATGCAGGCGCAAAATGACACCCTCAAATACACAGGCAAATGGACATCCAAGACTACGGAAGACTATATTGCGATGGTCAAGAAAGAGTTGAAGCGACAGCATATCACGGTCAATGCCGCCATGGAACAGAAGATGATCGACAAGATGATAAAGGACAAAATACCGAAATCATCCATCGACTACATCATTCGAAAGGCTGCCACCAGTACCATCTTCTACCTACCGCAGGAAGTCGCAAAATCGCCATTGGAGCACAAGATTGACTCGGAGGCGGAGAAGCGGTATAAGCCATCGGTCTGGGAAAAGAACGCTGGTATAGCCCTTGGCTCTGTAACCGACCTTGCCTGTATGGGAGGATTGGGAGGTGGCTTAAAGACTGCCGCCACCTGGATAGGAAGCGACATGCTCGTCACCCATGTTGGTGATAAACTCAATGACCGTTCCGATGTTCCCATGATCATTGCACCGGGAAAGGAGGATGAATACAGACGAACGCAGCAGGAAAAGAAGAAACAAGCGGAGCAAAAACCGCAGAACAAGCCACAATCTGAGGAAGCACAGCAGGCAGCACCATCAGAAGAAGTGAACCAATCTGAAGGTGAAGCCAGCAACACGCAGCCCGAACAGACTAACATGAACGGTTGGCAAGGGCTTCTCACATCATTCGGCCTCAACGGTATCAGCGATATAGGCCATAATCTTGGTTATGTATTGGCCATGCTTCCTGATATGCTCGTCGGCATGTTCACCGGTAAGACCAAGTCCATCAATATCAAGGACAACATGATGCCTATTGCAAGCATTGTTGCAGGTATGTTCGTCAAGAACCCGATTCTCAAAATGGTGCTTATAGGAATGGGAGGCATGAATCTTCTCAATAAAGCTGGACATGAAGCCTTGGACAACTTCAAGGCACAGGATCATCCGCAAAAGGCTGGTGGCAGAGTAAACTATCGCATCTATCCCGAAGAACCTCTGAATGCACGTATCCAGAATCCGGAGATAAGAGCCAACTGCCTGATAGCAAACATTGACAGAGTGCCCTGCACCATAGCTCTTCCTGAAAGAGTTGTGGATGCCTACCGACAAGGCGCATTACCTCTTAGTACCCTTGCCAATGCTGTGCTGGCAAAGAATGACCAGATGCGACAGATTGCATCCGAAAAATACGAGGCTGGCGAACGACAGACAGTCATCGAGAGACCACTTGCTCAAAGATAACATAGAACAAAGATGAAAAGATACTGGTATAAGTTCCGTGTCAAATATGGTAAAGCCCTTGACACCGGAAAGAACAAGAAAGTCAGTGAAGAATACCTGGTAGATGCCGAAAGCTTCACCGAGACAGAGAAACGTGCCACCAAAGCTGCTACAGAGCTTATAGGTACCAGAGACTTCGACATCACGGCCATCTCACGTGAACCTATCACGGAGATTCTGAAAGAAGACGAGAATGAAGGCAACCACTGGTACAAGACCGTTGTCTCCCTTGTCACTGAGGATGAAGACACTGGCGTAAAGAAGTTCTCACCACAGACCATCTACGTCAATGCTCCTTCGACAAAGGAAGCAGACCGCATGCTACGTCAGCACATGAGCAGCAGTGTGACAGAGTGGGAAATCAAATCCATAGCCGAGACCAAGGTTCTTGGAGTTCTTGGCTATAAGCAATGATCACAAAAACATCATATCCATGACAGAAAAGAATCAGCAAGAAAAGATGGCTGCAGAACGTCAGGTGGAACTGTTCACCAAGGCGTTCGGGAAAGCCAAGGAAGATAATGGCATTTGGCTGGACAACAACGGCCGCAAGGCTCCTGGACTCTACCAGAAGCATTTGCAGGTATCAGCCTTCAATGCCATCATCTTAGGAATGCACGCCGCTCAAAACGGCTACAAGACCAACCAATATACGCTTTTTTCGGAAGCGAAGAAACGTGGTGAGTCTGTTCAATCAAAAGAGAAAGGAGTACCGTTCCTCTGGTACAACTGGAACGAGTATGTCAACAAGCACAACCCTGAGGACAAAATCAGCCGTGCAGACTACCAGACTCTCCCTTCAGACAAGCAAGCAGATTACAAAGGAATCAGAAGCCGTGAAGTAAGAGCCTTGTTCAATATCGAGCATACTACCCTACCCATGGTTGACAAGAGTGCCTTTGAAGCAACAGTCCAGGAATATGGCAGGTTGAACGACCGAAAGGATGTAGAGTCAGCCTCCACAGCCATTCGCCAAGGTGTAGAAAAGCTTCTGGAAAAAGCACGTGAGAACATGGTCGAAATCCGCAGTGACTCTACCGGTGTAGCACATTACGACAGCAAGAAAGACATTGTCTTCCTGCCCAAAGCATCTTCCTACGAACACTATGAGGATTATGCCCGTGATGCAGTATCGCTACTTGTTACAGCCACTGGCCATGGGCAGCGACTGGCTCGTGAAGGTATGGTAACGAAGAACGGAAAGATCTCTGCAGATGATGCTATGAAGCAGGAGCGTCTGGTCACAGAGGTTGCCACCGCCGTAAAACTCCAGGAATTGGGAATCTCAGCCAAGCTCTCCCCAGAAAGTATGGCGATGACCGACTATTGGGCAAGAGAACTGAAAGAGAATCCTTGTCTCATTGATATACTGGAGAGGGATGTCAACAATGCCGTGGATATGCTCCACAAGGCAGAACGTGGCGAAAAGGTTGAATTGAACAGCAAGACTGCCAGAAATCAGGCAGATGCCATCAAGAGCATCCTTCCAAAGCACTACTATGTGGCTGACGAGATCAAGACCCTTCCCAACAAGTCCACCAAGGAGTTTGTCCTCGTAAAGGACGCAGAGGGTAAGATGGCTGACGTAGTCCTTCCGGAAGGAGCTTCCTTAGGTATGGATAACGACATCTCTGGCATGAAGAAAGGACGTATAGAACATGCTCTACAGAAGGAAGGATATGAAACTGTCACCTTCTATAATGTTGATGGTTCCATGGGTTACCGTCCTGACGACAGTTTCTTTGACGGCAAGGCAGTCTCTGTTGCCAGACTCAACAACTGGAGCCTGGAGACCATCACCCTGCTCGATGTCTCAGATGCAGTGAAACGCTCTGGAGCCGTGGACTTCGACAAGATCCTGATGCTGCGTGACGATGAAGGAAAGTGGGCACTCTATCTGAAGCCTGAGAATGAAAAGGCTTTCAGCGTATATCCAGACAAGGCCGATGTAAACCTGTTCTTCACCACAGTAAAGCAAGGAGACGAGGAACTTTCAGACACTATGCGTCAGGATATGGCACAGAAATACTACATGGAAGCTTCCAATAAGCCGGAAATGAAGGTTGACCTCTTCAAGAGCAACGTTCCTGCCGAAGAGGTGGACAAAATCCAACGTGTCAACATCTTCAAGACCAAGGAGACGGACAATCAGCCAAGTGTCATCCTCTGTATGCCTACAGTGAATGGAGAAAAGCTAAAACCTCGTGAGATTTCACCATCCCAGTGGCAACGTATGTGGCTCGCCGAGAACATGCAGGACTACAAGAAACACCTTGCTGCCAGTCTTTTTGCCGATGTACTGCGCAAAGACCGGACCGATGCGGTAGCTGTAGGCACAGAAAAATCGGAGCAGGAAGCTCAGAGCAATGAGGTAAAGCAGAACACCGCTCAGCAAGAGGAAGACAAGGCTACGGAGGAACAGAAAGAAGAAACTCCAGAAAAGAAAGAGCAGAAGCAGAAGGAAGAAAAGGCAAAGGAAGAGAAGACGAAGGCAGAGACAAAGGCTGCCGTTGTAGCAATGACTCCGATGTTAAAGCAATTCTACGAGCTAAAAGGCAAACATCCTGATGCAGTGTTACTTTTCCGTTGTGGAGATTTCTACGAGACCTATTGTCAAGATGCCGAGAAAGCTTCAAAAATCCTGGGCATCACGCTTACCAAGAGTTCCCATACCAAGGATGCAGACGGCAAGCCTCTGGCCATGGCTGGGTTCCCATACCACGCTCTCGACACCTATCTGCCGAAACTCATCCGTGCTGGAGAACGGGTTGCCATCTGTGACCAGTTGGAAGCCCCCAAACGTGCCACAGAGGAAATTTCTCCCTCCAAGGTAGAGAGTCCTCAACAGGAACAGAACAATTCATCAGGAATACACAGATAACATGTAATCATCATGTCAAGGAATCAAGAATATGTAGAACAATATGCAGAGTATGCCATGGAGCAGATGCGCCGATATGGCATACCTGCTTCTGTCACCC
>UMKL01052171.1_pt1 | contig 12759 bp, 12 predicted proteins | sample 1966241 | NCBI WGS metagenome assembly UMKL01 (sample SAMEA4836170, study PRJEB28245) | human gut metagenome | biome: gut microbiome; material: fecal sample | place: Denmark | collected 2008 | reverse complement strand
TTTCTAATTTAAGCCCTAATTTGAGTGCTTACAACAATACATACAAATTGTTATACCTTCCAGAAAGTGGCAATATCCCTAAATCATAAAATGATCCAACAACCAAAACAGGAACGGGTAGAAATACATAAAAAGATATAGAGGAAATCCTATAGATGCTGGGCAAATTATACTTTTTTATGTAAGCACCAATAATATACAAGAGTATAAACCAACTAATCGAAAATCCATTATTTGCAAAATACACAGAAGCATAAATACTTTTAAAAAGCAACAAGATAAAATGTCTGGTGCTGCTTTTTATCAATATTTTTAAGTAAACAATTGATAAAAGGATACAACATATACAATGCCAAATATTGGGCAATAAACCAATAGCAGTTATTCTGTGCATTAAACATTATTGGCATGGAGGATTTTACAAAATCTTTTATCGAAAAGGATGTACTATCTGAAAATATTATTAATAACACATAACACAATATTGAATAGAAAAATGTTTCAATCCACAAGCTAAAAATTTTGCTCCATCTAAAACTGGTAGAATCTATAAGAAAATACCCGCTTATCAAGACATAACAATTCACAGCTGTTGATGTTAAAATAGATAAATATTGTATTTCTACTTGCTGTAGATTAAAACCACCATCTATTATATTTGTTTGAGAACCTATGACTGAATGACATAACGAATGACCTATTACGATAAACAGCATAGACACGGCCCGTAACAGTTCTATATTACTTTTTCTCTTGAATTTCATTTTTTATATGATAATGACCTAACAACAAAGGGCATTTGTGTAATAATAACTCTATTGGCTTTATAAATAATAATAATATAATAAGAGCCAACAAACTTTGTAAAATGCAATAAAACCAATCGGTTTTATCAGCAAATAAATTTAAGACTTTTCCTCCTAGCGGAAGGAAAGCAAAATGGAATACGTAAATCAATATCGTTCCTTGTGAAATTAGGCAAACATATTTTCTTCCCCCATGAACTTTTTGAGAACAATATGCCATCGCCATAATTCCACAAATTGCTTGAATTACAAATAAAAATAAGATTCCTATATTTTGAAATTGTAAAATCTCGGCATAGCCTCCACCTAAATAAGTAGCCAATACATACAAAGAAATAGCTACAAGGAAGACGACTAAATTTATGTGTATATTAACATTCTCTCTTTTTATTATATATCCCAAAATAAAAAACGGGAAAAATCTAAATATATGATAATCAAAAGTATGGGTGCTTTGATAAACAATATATGCTATTATAAAGAAAATCAGTATCAACATAAAGGATGTCCATAATTTATAATTCCGAACGAATGGTATATATATCACTTTCATTATGAACAAAGCCGGTATAAACCAAGCAGCCTTACCTGTAATCAGTAACAAGGCATAATCTACGAAATAATCTTCATGTCTATGATATAATGCATAAAATGGAAAATACAATACACATAACAAGACATAAGGCACTATCAATGCAAACACATTTGCTTTGATAGCATTACGCTTATCCTTGTTCAAATATCCACTTATCATAAAGAATAATGGCATATGAAAAGAATATATGATTCCTTTTAAATTAGGTTGATACGTAGTACTGACAATATGTCCTAGAACAACTAAGTATATAGCCATTACTTTCAACGTATCAAGCCATAATATTCTATCCTTACTCATTTTTTATCAAATTATTAAATAGCGATTCGTATCTATTAACTATTTTCTCTATCGTATATCGCTGACATGACTCCATTGCATGTACAGCCATTTCCTGTCTGAGAGTATCATCCAACATCAAACGCTTCATCTTTTCTACAAAAATGTTGTGTTTGTTGTTTTGAACAACAAATCCATTGAAACCATCTGTAACTATATCACTTAAAGATTCAAAACTGTCATAGACTACCGGCACTACCCCCATCTGCATAGCTTCCATCAAGACCATTGGCCAACCTTCATATCGGGAAGTCATCATAAAAATGCTACCTTTATAATAATAATTCAAAGGTTGTTGATAACCAACGAAATTTATTCGCTGTAAATTAAGCTTTCTACTCAATTCTAAAATTCTACCAAAGCCTTCACCTCCACCAACAAAATCGAAAGTCCAATCATTAAACCTGGTATCATTTTCTATACAAGCCCAAATTTTGACCATAAGATAGGCTCGCTTCTGATAATTGGTAGAACAAACCACTATTACTTTCTTTTCTTTGTTACAAAGTTTGTTTGAGGGATAAAGAGCATTATATACAATAGGATTTCCTATTGCAACTAATTTCTTAATTGAAGCATCTGGAAGGATTTTTAGAAAATTCGGATAAAATTTTTCAGAGAGCAATTGTATTTTATCACTATTAGCATACATCTTCTGAAACTCTATTTTTTCTCTTCTTTGAGATCTTAATTTCCAAAATGGCAACAATGGAATTTTACATAAAGTATAAAACTTATAAAACACGTTATTACTTTCATAAAATATATTCAAAAGAGACTCCAAATGAAAATATCTCAGAAGTGGTTTATTATGATATGCAGAAACTATTTTTGCATTTGGAAAATACTCTTTTAAGATATTCCAATTTGTCCCAATTGCCTGCGTATTATATATCACATCTATAGAATATCGCTCAACAAAAGACTTTATTTCTGTTTCTGATGCAAGATTCACCTTTTTGCTAAAAAAAACAGAAGGATGTTCTGATTTTGTATAAAAGCCCAAAAACACTTCATGCCCTCTATTCTGAAATTCTCTTGCAATCACATTTACCACAGTTGCCGTCCCCCCCATATGAGGAGGATCAGCATCAAATGAAATAAACAGTATATTCATCGTTACTATTTTATTCTCTATATTTAATTACTTTAGCTGGAACTCCTGCTACTAACGCATAGCTAGGTACATTTTTTGTAACAACAGAACCTGCTGCAACCACAGCACCATATCCAATATGCACCCCAGGTAAGATAACACAATTTGCACCAATCCAAACATCATCTTCAATGACTACACCAACTTTTTCTCTATCCCAAGGTTGATTAAAAATCAATGTATCACGTTTATATTGATGATTGGAAGCAACTATTGTAATTTGCTGTGAAATCAGGCAATAATCACCAATTCTAATATTTCCACCACTGGCTCTTATATTATTATGGTCTCCGATATAGGTGTATTTTCCGATTCTCAATTCAAATTTATCTGCAGAAGATTCACCATCAACACAAATCTTAGTAAAATCACCTATTGTAGAATTCTCACCTAAGACGATGTTACATCCGTCTTGGATTTTAATAATACAATTTGGACTTGGATTCGATTTGCGATATTTCATTTTCAATTTAAAAACAGATTTGTTTAGCAACAACGTTTTTACCCCCCCACTTTTTAAATATCGTAAAAAGAACAACATATTTCTAATAATCATACTATATCACCAGTAACAAGAGTTCTCTACAACTTTATGACTTTTAGGACGTTCACTAGCAGAAGGCCTTACCCAATATTCATTTTCAAGCCCTGCATAATAAATAAAGACACCATTTTCATAATGTGGTTCATCATGATCCCAACGATTTCCCATTATACCAAAAAGAAGCTGTAAAGAACCACCCATATGTATTGCTTGCTTGCCCATACGTTTAACATGAGCAGCAAGTGGAAAACCATAAGCACCACAACCTATTAAACAGACATCATAATCATGCTTATCTATTTCTGACATCATATATTCAAGAGCTTCAAACCAATCTTTGTAACCATTGCTATCACCTCCTATACTCTGAATAGCCTTGATTACGTCTAAGCTCTTAAAATCAGGAAGTGTGTCTTGCACCTTAAACAAGTATTTACGTTTTTTATATTGGGATTTTATTGATTCTGCAAAAGGATGAACAACAAGAACTTTTTTACCATCCAATGCTCTACTCCATGGTTTTTTACTCCAAAATGGATCCAAATACATTAATTGAATTTTCTTTGCTTCAGTTAACACTGAAGAAAGATAGAGTTCATTTTTTTGCCACGAGCCAAGAATATCTACTTGCTTACTATCCTCCAACATCAAATCTCCAAACCTCATTAAGTTCGATTCTGTGGATGGGAAAAAGCCTGCATTGGATTGCATAAATCCCATCAAACATTTATTCCACCACCATTGCGGAGCTTTACCTGAAATATATTTCAAATATGAATGACGAGAATTACTTACACCTATATAATTAATGACAGATGCCAATTCAAATGCACCATATCTTGCTATCATACAAGGTTTACCTGATGCCAACAGATTATAAATCAACTCCGAAGCTTTATCTGGGTCCGTTATACCTCTATCATACGTTGAAGATTTCGGTTTAAATAACTTGCTATAAATCTTACGCAAAGCTTTTAATGTTATTATCTCTATTGTTTTCATATTTTACAGTAAATTTTACAATTCAAATCAGCTTCTTTACAAGTTGAAATGAATCCATTAAGAATCCATGCCAACTGAACAACACTATTTTTCTGTTGAAAAGGAATATGATTCTTGATATTAGAAAAAGCAGTTGCCAAACTATTTTTAGAAAGGAAATTAACAGCGAGACATACCTCACGTTTTTTATTTGGGTTACTCATCAACTTTAGATATTTTCCCTCTATATCATCAATATTTCCTCTCCTACATTTTTGTATTCCTGTATTCATCCACGTACTTCGCATACTGTCTATTTTAGATCGCAAGCTATCAGTATTAGGATTCATATTTCCGATGTTCTTTATTGCTTGTCCTATCACATCTTGGAAATTTGAAGCAGACAAGCCCGCCTTGTCTTTACATTTAGAATGGATAAATGAAATGGTATCATTGCTTATCGCGATATGATCAGCCCATTCATTACCCATATCATCACACAATAGAATATCAGCAGTATCATACAGGTCGTGCTCAACTACATGAAAAAGGCTATTTGGAGTGAATTCTGTACTATGTGCATCATAGCCCTCGCCTTTCTCGCTTGTCACACCGTTGATTGAATCTATGGGTTCTAATACAGCAAGTATTGAGTCAAAATCCTTATCTATCTTAGAGTTCATGTAAAGTTTTCCATAAGCATAAATATATGAAAAATCCGAGAAACTTACTGTAAAACAATGTAGTGTATTGATTAAAGATTTGACTTTTATATATTTCCCAATATTATCTTTGTAATAAAGTGAATCAAGTGGTTTAAGAGTGTCTATATTCAATCCGTTGATAAGCTTAGTCACTCCTATACTTTTATACATAAATTTTGTATCTGTTACCTTTTTGAGTTCTAAGCATTCACTTCCATGTCTGAACATACGCCAGAAGCTATCTGTAAATGGTTTGTAAGAGTCCTTACCAATCTTTCTATATATTGTCTTGTCATTAAGCTTATCTTGTATATAATTTTGTAATTCAAAAATATTGACAAGTAAAGACGTTGGCTGCAACTCTGCACAAACCTCCTTCCAATTATGAGGCATGGCAAAGCGAGTAAGAAAAGATTCTGTTTCTATGTATTTCTCAATCTTATCCACCAAGAAATTCATCCATTCCAACAATAAAGTTAACCCTTTCTTGCTTCCGAACTTTGCAATTCGTGATGTCCCGATATTTACAGAACAAGCTCCATCATTATCATTGGCAAACCTGATATTGGTTACAATATTCTGGTGTGTCCCAAACATTGGCATTGATATCTGCAAGTTGTTTGCTTCATACGATTTTGTACGCATCGCATTCTTGCTTGTGTTCATGTTAGCCAATTTGATTTGCTGGAAATCTGTATTATTTTCAACCAATACGTTTGCTATTTTTGTAGCACTAATAGGAACAAGGTTATTTAAAAAATTGGTAAGGTGTGAAATGTTCTTCTTGACAATAACCACATAATCCCTTATCTCAACAATCAGTAAGTATGAGATTTTTGCTTCCTTAACGTCCTTGGGACAATCATCTTCATCAAAATCAAACATTGTAGGTATAGATGTTTGACGGAATACAAGCAATGAACAACGTGCCTGAAAAGCTTCAGCTCCAACATCTACATGTTCTGATTGACGGACTATTTTTGTCAGAGTGTTATAACAACCCCCTTCCAAGACATCGCTAAATACTTCTTTTATATACTTTTTAGTAATTGCCCTTATTCCTACTTTATAGAAATAAGCACCCTCATTGAGAAGGAGGTGATGATACAAATCCAGTCGGTCCATAGAAAATTACAAAATTATTTCCACTTTACATTACCCTCATTATCCACCATTATCCAATCTTCACTATCAGGATAGCCATGCCAGAAATTCTCTGGGCAAACTTTAATTCCTCTATTCAACAAAGCCGGCTTATAAGAGAAAGAGCTCTTGCTCGTTATCAACAAATCTGCATATACCATGTGCATAAAAGAATCAATAGCTCCCATGTCCAAACACCAATGAAGATTATTAAATTTGGTAAATTCCGAATAGTCCTTTGGCTTTCCTTGTGAAAAGAAATAAATATAAATTGGCTTGTCTGTCGAAACATGAGCTACAACTTGAGACAAAACCTTTTCAAAATAATCATTGCTCAAATATCGTATGGTAAGATTGGGATTTGATGAATCAAGCATAATATCTCCTCTTCTAACATGAATAGCAATATTGAAATTATGTTTATCGTATACCAATCTATCTTCCTTTCGAGATTCCGAAGAATAGAATCGGGCTTGCAAATCAGCCATTGTTCCTATTTGTGACAAATAGGGTTGATCTTGTTCACATACAAAAACAACTTTCTTATGTGTATATGACTTAATTATGTTAGTAACTAATTGAACCTCTTTGGGCTTAAATTCATCAAACTTAGGCAGTCGTCTAACTATGTATCCTTGCTTTTTCAGTTCTTTTATATTTGGATCTACACCTTTTAGACCAAGAAACTTATCCCATGCAGAATTAGAAAATCCTATATAGGCATGATGCATTCCAAAATATTTTGACCACCACAACCCTGAATTCCAGCCTGCAAGTTGATGTCCAATACCTGCTCCCTTATTTATTAAAGCAGTAAGATAATTGTTTGTATCTATTTCATTTTTTATACTATAAAACAACGAATGCCAATATGAGCGATATATTAAAGGGTATATTCTATAATTCTCATAAAGTTTCGATACAAGACAAGTGCGAAGCTTTCTTTTAATTTTACATATTAATTCTTTCATATTTTTATATATTTAGTATTGCCAAACATTATTACATCCAGCCATGAAATCTTATTGGTTATCTTTTTAAAAGATATGCAGAGCATGCAAACTACAACTCCCATAATGAATGATGCCATTATCGCATAGATTTCATTTTCTATATTGACAGGGAATATTTTTGTAAAGGGCCAATGAATACAATAAATGGCAATTGAGTTTTTGCCACATTCTTCAAAAAATCTGTCTATTGTTTTATTCCATTTAAACTCTGTTATCAACATATAAAGAATTACAATTGCAGAAGCTGAAACAATATATTTTATTCCGACATAAAAAAAGATTGCCCCCCCCCCCCCTGATTTCCATAAAGCAGTCAGTAAAATGACCGCTAAAACAGAAAGGCCTCTTAAAATGCTGTTTTTCAACATCTCCTCTCGTTTAAAAAGCGATAATAGTACACCTCCTGCAAAAAACGGAAAATATAATGTAGCCAACTTGAATTCTCCAGAAATGTGCCAAAGGGTAAATAACATGACAAAGGCACCTATAGAAAAAATAATTGAGGCAAATTTCAAACGTTTAGTACACAGCCATTTATTGACAGCAAAATAATACATATATCCATATAAAGTCAAAAGAAACCATAGCGTTGGTGCCGTCCATTGTGAAATCAAGTCTTCAAAAGTTATTGCAGAAGGTGACACAGCAAAGAAATAGTGTTTTGCTATAACTCCCCAAACAAAAAAAGGCACCATCAACTGAATGGTCTTTTTCAAAATAAAGATTAATACTTCATAAAAAGAATTGAGACAAACAACCTTGTCCAAAATATACCCACTAACAAAGAAGAATATTCCGATATCAACAATTGTGATAAACTTGTAATAAAGATAATCATAATACAAGTATGCTGACATATGTTGCATTACTACAAACAACATAGCCATTCCCCTCATTATATCAATCCAATGCAAACGCTCTTTTAACATCTTCTTAACTTTAAATGTCGTAATAATAAATCCAAGTAACTTCCTTTTAAACCATCACGTTTAATCATCCAAGAAACTCTCCAATGTGATTTCTGATAGTCATTGTCATAAAGACCTCGTTTGGAGAAATCTATTGAATAGTTTTGTTCTTTCAGAAAATTCACTGCATTATCCAACCATTTCCCCCTATGAAGACACCCCCTACCATCATAAACAATAGGCATTAAATCATTGCTTTTTATTGAATATAAATTTAGAGGAATTAAATGAGCCCTTTTATCACCATAATATTCGGAAGACCAAGGTGTCTCATGAGGCAATGCCATTTTCTTTAGTGCTTGTTTTTTCCAAAATGCAATCTGGTATGAGAAAAATCTATGTGGAGCAGGAGGCAAGCATTTAATTATATCTTTATTATTCGTTTTTTCAAAATGATCAAAACTTTCCTCAATCAAACGTAAAGAATCAGCATCTTTGGCTTGGAAAAATTTAAAATATTCTTCCATCTTAGCATCATTTACTCTTCCCATAAAAAGATAGTCAATCATCATAAAGAGAAATGCATCTTCCTTAATTTTATCTAAGCCAGTATGCAATGTTGTGCCAAAGTCTTTCATTTTTCCAACTTTGGTACAAACAATATTCAATCCTTCATGCTGATAGTCTTTTTCTTGAGTCTGCAAATATATCTGGCCATTATATTCCGGCCACATTTTCTTGAACATATCGAAAAAAACATCCCAAATATCAGAATAACTATCTGACGAACTGACAAATATTGAAAAACTACTCATTTTATAAACCTTTTAAATATTTTTCGCAATAAACTATTAATAATTATTTTTTCCTCTCCGTTAAAACCAACATAATATATTGCCAACAAATATGAAGATAATGTCATACATGAGGAAATTATAAACCGCATCCAACTTTCTTCCATTAAGACAACAGGAATGCTACCTATAATTAAAGACAACACAGAACAAAAACAACACGGATAAAGAACCGAATTGCAAAACATTCTCATAGATAGATTACAATGTTTTTTGCATTGGTATATGGTGTATCCGTTTAATATAAAACCAGAATTGACCAATATAATTATATATAGCCAATAAGGTTCAACCCCCAAAGAAAAAATAAAGATATAAAGAATTAGAGGAACAAACCGAGCAAAACTACTAAATATACTTATTTCCTTTATCTTGCCTGTTGCTGCTATTGTTGTGCCTAATGTTATTGTAAGTTGTTCCATTAAAGCTATGACCATTTGAAATCGAGAAAAGCAAACTGTCCAATCAGGCACATTTTTCAACCACACTTTAAGAATGAATGGAGTCTCAACAACAAATGGAATTGCCAAAAGAGCAAACATCAGGAATGATAATTTACTGCCCGTAAGAGAGAATTTCAACATTGCAGAATGATCACCTTCCCCTTCTTTCTTTACTATGACTGGAGTTAGAGCTTTAAGCATGTTATTTGAAAAGGCCATCATCTGCCCACGTAATTGACTGCCTACATTTTGAGCAGCATTTATCGATGTACCAAAATAATGATTAACCACAACATTTCCGCCACAATTTCCCAATAACGTTCCTGCTGTACTTACAAAATTCCATCCTGCAAAACCTGTTAGTTCTCTTATTACTTTTTTTGATACATAACCAGATATACGATACTTGCATTCATCATACTTAATCTGACAATAAGCTTGCTTTATAATCAAAAGAAAAATTGATAATAAAGCCATTAAAAGTCCATAAGTAATCAATTTATCATATAATGTGTAAACCACATATAGAGCTATTACAAGTTTTAAAACAGATTCCAAGATTCCGACTATGGAATAATAGAACATATTTTCATGGGCGTTGATAGCGGCATCATAAGGAACACTTATAATTGTAAACATGGTACTAACTACCATAAAATGATAGATCCATTTTGCAGCATCAATTCTTGAAGGTTCTATATTAAGTATACTATTAAAGAATAACAATGCTGCTAATTCAAGAAATAGACCAACAACAATTGCTATTCCCCAATGTAAAATTAAACTGTTATTAAAAATATACCGTTGTCTTTCATTGTCACCTTCTCCTTGACTATAGCTCATGTATCGTTGTGTAGCACTAGACATGGCTCCATTTAAGAAGCCCAACATTGTTATTACTCCACCAACAACACCAAAGACTCCAAAATCGGACGCCCCAAGAGCATTCAAAACTAATCGTGTTGTATATAAAGATATGAATACAGTTATTCCCATCTTAACATATAGGAAAACTGTATTTTTTAATATTCGTTCAGAAGTGTTCATTTTTCGTTTTTACAAAAGTTAGTACTCAATTTATGGCATAGCCCTTTGTATAGGCACTTCTGCGAGTGCCTACATATTGAGATGTTAAAAATTTTACTCATTACAAGCATGTGATTTTCGGCTGCACTCGGCATAGATCAAACAAGTTTGGCTCTGCGCTCGTTTGCACGAAAATTCTTCGCTCGACAATTTAAAAGCAAACTTTCATTGTTCTCACTTATCGAAAATCAATGTATTGAAGTCTGTCTGTCATAAATTAGGTGTATTTATTATGTATCACTTTTTCTTTTCGTAGAGGCTGTATCTTACAGCAGCCTGCTCATTGCTTTCCGTGTTGCTCAAACAGATGTCGAAGTTTTTCTTCAGCGATGCGTTCTTCGGGAGCAAAGCAAATACGCTCATGCTCCAGCATTTGCTCAAGCGTAAAGCGAAACTTTATGAAGCGAGCCGGATTGCCCGCAATGACCGAATAGGGGGGGGTAAAATTGATAGTCTTTGTCACCACACTGCCTGCGCCCACGATACATCCGCGAGGGATGTGTGTGCCAGGCAACAATGTAGCGTAGGCACCAATCAGAACTCCTTCATCGACTATCACGTCCTGAGGAATCATCTTGCCATAGTTGCCTGTCGAGGCATTAGGCATATCGCCCACCTCCATGGTATGCAATGCCGTAATGACCGTAAAGTTATAGCTAGCCACGCTGTTGCGTTTCATGATAAAACGTCCTTCGCGCGATGTTATGAAACGCGAGCCTTCCTCTATAACCGTATGGTCGTAGAGATAGACATTGTCCTTACCTCCCATTACGGGCTGATAGACACGCGCCGTAGGGGCTATAAAGCCGAATCTGTCATGCCGCCCTGTGAAGAACATCATGCGAATGCCACGAAGTCCATCCTTAACGGCACGAAGTAGGATGCTGAAAGTATTCATATATAGTATAAAAAAATTCTTGTATTTATTTTTGTCCAAACAGCATGAAGCGTAGGATAGGTATCTCAAGCAGTATGCGGGCAACAAGATAGGATATTCCGTTAATCGACACTGCGATGCCCAAGCAACAGATAGAGACGATGGCAAACGGCCATGACTCAGGGAAGATAAGCCCTGAGGGCAAGAGGGCGAACTCCATCAGGTAGAGATAGAGCGAAAACCGACCTGTTTCAGAAAGATAAATTGAAACGAAACGTGGCAGCCGCAGGTGCAACACGAGATTATATACTGCGATGGAACCACACACTGATATTATGGCTGTCCTTATCAGGTTGAGCAATGACATGAGTGCGCTCCCATTTGTTTCGAACTGACCAATTTTGAGTACAATGAGATAGAGTATGGTCGACAAGCCGAACACCCACTGTCTGCGGACGAAGTTCTCGACAGCAGGACGGGCAGACATATAGAATCCTAAGAGGAAGCAGAAATAGTATATGGCATAGACTATCAGAAAATACTCGTGAAACGCGAAGCCAGCTGCTGCAAGCAAGGCTATGATAATTGCACTGGCTGAATTACCCCCCCCCATTCTGCCTCGCAGGAGATAGTGGTCAAGGCACCAAGTGAATGCCCAAAGCATCATGAAAAGGAACAATGCGGGCAGGAACCAGATGTGGTATATGGGGAAGAAATTGAGGAAATCCAGATTAAGGTACTCTGTAGTGAAACCTTGATGCGTGAAGGTACTTACGATGACATTAAAAGCCACCCATGGTAGGATAATCGTCTGGAGTTTCTTTTTTATAAACTTGCCAACTCCCTGCTCCATCTTATGAGTCTTGGCAAGCATAAAGCCTGAGAGTAGGAAGAATAGACCCACGGCGAAACCGCCAATACCCACGGTTGCATGACCCTGAATGGTGTGCGGGTATGAAGTGTGTGCCAAGACGACACCCAAAATGGCCAGTCCACGAAGGATGTCGATGTGTAAAAGTCTTTGTTTCATTGTCTATGGTGTATATGATATAAAATTGTTTCCTGAATTTATTTATCAGGTCAGCTGTGTTTGAAATCCGGATGAATGGGCTTTGCACTCAAAATGCTCAACCGTTAGGTTAGTACTCAATTTAGGGCATAGCCCTTTGTATAGGCACTTTTGCAAGTACCTATACATTGAGATGTTAAAAATTTCACTTGTTTATTAACTATTGGCATGTTGCCAATCCGATTTTATCTGGTCGCAGACTGAAGAAATCTCTGCAACCGTTAAAGATGTTAACAAAAAA
>UMKL01047784.1_pt1 | contig 12761 bp, 7 predicted proteins | sample 1966241 | NCBI WGS metagenome assembly UMKL01 (sample SAMEA4836170, study PRJEB28245) | human gut metagenome | biome: gut microbiome; material: fecal sample | place: Denmark | collected 2008 | reverse complement strand
TTACCCTTTTACCTTTTTACTCTTTTACCTTTAAAAGTTTGATTGTCTGTGTTTTTCCTGTAATGCCTGTTACCACGGCGATTCCATTGTCACGAATCTCCACCTTCTCATATTTGGCATCAACAATCACTTTTCCTTTCAATGTCATAACACCCCAATGTCTGGGAATCTGTTCAAAGGCGCAATAGGCACCGACTGGTTGCGCTATACTATGGTAGAGAGGTGGCACGATAACTTTACCATCTACCTTTACACCCCATTTCTTTCCTGCTTGATATAATTCTACATGCCCTGCCTCCGACTTCTCTTGCATCAGCAATAACTCCTGTTCCTCTTGCTTTTTTCTGCGCTGCATTTCTCGCTCATAGACCAGTTTGCCAAGCCGAGGCATCGCAACCATCAAATTCTCGCTTACTGTTTTGGGTTGATTGCAACCTATATAGGTCTTTTTCAAGCTGGAGTCAACGAAGTAATAATCCTCATGGCTGTCCATGACCACTATGCCACTGTCGTATAGGTCGGCGCACAGCCAATATACATGAGTATGGTCGCCACGTAAAAAACAAGCCTTTTCACTGTTTTCTTTATTCATTCGCATAGAGCCGCCATCCTCCTCTTTATATATCCATTCCTGACAACCACTGGCTGTAGAGCGTTGAAAGTTGTAGATTAAATAATATCCATAATTCCATAGGTCATATTGGGAAGGGCGAAAAGGTAAAGCAAAGTACTCGTAGGTACGAGATCTGAAGAGACCATTATATTCGACGAACTCCCATTTATTGATGGTGATTACCTCGGGAGCATCTTTCGCATGAATGTCCTCGTCTATGACAACTCTCGCCAAGAGGTCGTAGTAACATACAGTCTTTCTGCGAGGTCGATAGGATAAGATATTACCTTGCAAGAACTTCATGTCATAATAGTTGCCTGGTTCTATCACCTGTTCGCCTTGCCGGTTCACTACCGTCATCTTTCCGTCAGGCAGCTTGATGATGGCAAACTCCCCTTTGCTATCAACAAACTCACGATACTGTATCGTTTGGAGCAATTCTTCATGGCTCATCACCATCATCATTTCTGAGTCTGGATGAATCTGAATATCGTCTTGATTTTCGTTCATCAGGAAAAACTCCCTATCCTTCGGAGTCTCCTTTCTCTTGCCAACTTTCAGCTTTCCCTCGAACATAGCATTCCAGTTCCATACTTGCGAAGGTAACCCGAACACCCGATATAGTCCCACATTATCTATAATTACGCAGTTCTTCTTTCCCTTAGCCACTCGCAATCCTCGTCCCACCATCTGCAGGTACTTGGCAAGTGACAGCGTTGGTCGAGCCAACTGTACAAACTCCACATCCGGACAGTCAAATCCCTCCGAGAAGATGTCCACATTCACCAGCACTTGGATGTCACCTTTCTTGAAGGCTTCAATGTCTTGCTGTCTTTCTACTGCAGGTGTCTTCGAGTCTATGGCTATGGCTTTCACGCCATGTTCCTGATACAGTTTTGTGATTTTCTGAGCATGAGAAATATTGATAGCATACACGATGCCCTTTCTGTCTTTACCAAATTCTTCCAAACTCTGATAGAGCCTTTCGATACTCGGTTTCTTATTCAGCAACATGTCCATTTCCTTGTTCTGGTAGTCACCATCAGCCCCTCGCTTCTGCAAGGAGTCGATGAGCCGTTGCGTCACACCATCCGATTTGATGCTCACGAAATCGTATGTCGCCAATCTTCCCTTGCTGATAAACTCGGGAATACCCCATGACTGCACCAAGATATCAAACAAATCCGTGAATCCCTTACCGTTCAATCGGCAAGGTGTAGCCGTCAGTCCCAGTATCTTAGCTTTCGGGAATCTCTCCCACAATTCCTTATAGGTCTTGGCAAGCGCATGGTGCGCCTCGTCAATCACTATCATTCCTGGTTCTTCCTCTATCTCGTCATAGTGCTTCGACAACCATTGTATCGACACAGCCTTGACGGATGACAATAGGGTAGAGGTGTTTGATGCGGAATAGGAATGAAACTTTCTTACGGTTTCGTCTATCTGCGACACCAGCTCTCTTCTATGGGCTACAATCCATACTTTCTCCATTGGATTGTTGCCCACAAAAGAGTCTATGACTGCTGTTAACAGGTAGGTCTTACCAGTTCCAGTTGGCATTTGTGCCATCACGGACCGATGAAGACGCAACGCCTTCTCAATCCGTTCCTTCATATCCTCTTGGTAATCAAATAGCTTGATTTCTTTCATTCCAAAGAAATTATTTCTTCAATAGATTCTCAACATCCTTGATGGCTTTATCAAGGTCAAAAGCCCCTTTGCCTTTGAAAATTTCCCAACCATAAGACTTCAATTGCTTCAGCATTTTCACAAAGGCTTCTCGCCAGTTGGATAGGTCGTGTGGCAATGTCTCCATTACCACCTCAAAGCCATCACGCACAATCTTTTTCATGCGAGTAGCCTGTTTCGGATAGTCAGCGATATACCAATCTGAGTAGTTGGCACCACTGAAGACAATAGAAGAGGCGATAAAATGAGCATAAGCATAGTTGTTGCCTTCTATATAAACATGTGCTTGCTTCATCCAACCTTCTAACACACGCAGACCATAGTTGAGGTCAGTGGAATCCTCCACAGTCCACTTAAACACCTCGTTGATTTTTCTTACAAAGTATTGTGACGGACTCTTACCCGTAGGCTTGTACTTGTAATTCGGTTGCTTTCGACCTTCCTCTCTGTTACGCTTCCGCTTCCTTGCTGCTTCCGCCTCAATTGGGTCCTCACCAAGATTGAAATCAAGATTTCCCCATAAATCGAAGTCAGAAATCTCATCAGAATCTTCCTCGCCATAAGCATCCTCATAGCAACTCACATGCTCACCAGAAGGTGTCGTAAAGTAGGAACAGGAACAGTCATCACGCTCATCCTCCTCGATACCATCCCATAGTTTCTTGTTGTTCCATCTTTCATAGACAGCCATGTCCATCCACATGCCAGAACCATTGATATAATACTCACCATTCCATCCCGCCATCTGACAGATAAGGCACATCTCCTGATGACCATCAGGAATAGGAGTCGTGACAACAACAGGAGAGTACTGCTCGTTATCTTTGTTCATCAAGGTCAACTTGCCATCCTTCGATGCCACCACACGGTAACAGTTCAACCGAACACCTCGGATAGAGGAAAGGGAATGTGCCGTAACCGCATCTCCCATCCGCTCAAAGCAATGACCGAGACGTTGCATCACCGTTACTCCCTCCTTATCCTTCCAGTTGAAAGCAAAGTCTGAAGACACCATGTTGGATGCAATCCTGCTATCCTCATTGAAGAGCTGCAGATATACCTCTTGCCGGTAATGATTGTTCGGAAAAAGCAAGCCGACAGCCAAGTCAGCATGGGCAAAGAACAAAGCCACAGATTTCAATTCGTTGAAATCATGAGATGCCACGCTCTCTTGAACCCATTTCACAAGACCGCTCTCTGGTGCTGTTCCAATGGCTTCACCCACAATCATCTTCACTGCGTTCACTGTTGAAGCTGACAGCTCCATCAGTCCGCACCAATGTCCCACCATATCTTCCGAACGGCGGTATAACTGGGCATATACGCCATCCAACTTCAGATGTCCCATATTCTCCACATACATCAGTATCTGGATGACATAAAACTCATTGATTTTCTTGCTTCCATCATTCGCAACGGAGCAAATCCTTTGATATATATCGTAATAGAAAGGCACCTCAGCCTGTAAATCCATCGTTGGATAATGCTGATGTTGCCATCTCTCTGCAAATTCTTCTCTTGTCATTCCGCTAAATAAGTACTAAACATTACTACAGGATGCTTCCCAAATAACTCTTGAAATAATATTTGTCAGGATAATCCGCAATTAGCTGTCTGATACCATTCTTAATAATCTTATCCACGGCAGCAGACTTTCTCATCACGCGCTCTATTTGTCCCAACAACCAGTTGAACTCCTTTGGTCTTTCTTTGAGCAAAGCCAATCTCTTGATGTCCTTGAACAGTATCTCACCCACAAAAGCATGGTCTTGCTTGGGCACATACTTGATATATTCCGGATAAAGTTCCCAAAGGTTCCAATGCTTATGTACAAACATATCTTTGAGCAAGTCCAATCGTTCCTCCTTGATGAGAATCTTGGCTTCTGCATCCTCATAATCATGCTCCCAATCGGGCATTTTCCAAAGTTCATCAAAGAAGGCTGGCCATTCATTTCTGTCTATCACCTCTTTCAGAGCCTCGTAATATTTGATTCGATACCCACTAACGATAAATCGTTTCTTGCATTCTTCTATCAGCCATTCCTTATCACCTGACAGTTTCAATGCTTTCACCACTTTATCCTCCCATTTCTTGGAGTAGGAGTGAAAGTCATCCTTGTTATCGTCTATCACCTCTACCGCCTTCTTATACTCACCCCATTCAATGAGGCTGTCGATATAATGGTCACGGATATTCTCGTCATCCCGTTTCTCCCACATCAGTTTCTCTGCCTTTGCACGCTTTCCATGTGCTGCCCAGTAATCAGCCTTTTGGATGTAATAGCGATAATGGAAGTATTTCTCTTTCTTGTTTTTCAGTCGCTTGCTGATATGAGCCAGATACGCCTTTTCATCATCACCGCAAAGCAACGGCATTGCCTCATCAACAAACCACTCAAAGCGCATGAAATAGTTGTCGCCAATTTCCTCACATTGCTCTGCAATCTCTCTAAGCATACCCAAGCGAGAATCCTCCTCTATCTCATCACTATTGATCAGCAACTCCCTCACCATGTCTGTCGACTGGGTGACAATGTCCTTTAACATCTTGTTTTCCTCTGCCCAAACATCATATCTGGCAGGGGTATAAGCCAGATGGTCGTGCTTGAACTCTCGGCAAGTGATAGTCATTACATATCCAGTAATCAAGGCAGCATCAATCAGATTCCCTTTCTTCTTCATGCTCTTGGCCTTCCTAATCATTGCAGCCAGATCTTGCTCTATCTTCCTCCAGTCCAATTGGGGTTGTCCGAATCGCTTGCCTGGCACACCAGCATGAGCAAAACAAGCCTCCACCTGTTCCTTATAGTTACCACGCTCTGGCTTCCAATACTTTTCAACCAAAGCCGTAGCAAAGTCATCATGCGTAGCTGCATACTGTCGAACAAAGCCTTTCATCTCCTTGCCCGATATTTTCGAGAGTACTTTATCTATCTTGTCTATTTGAGTGTTTGTGTTCATAATTATCTATAATCATTAATTTTCGAGGCAGTTATAGCCTTATTCCATCTCCTAAATGGAAAAACCTTTTGCTGAACATTCATGTAGTTAAATTGTGCAATATTACTAGCTTGTTGAGGACACTTTGGTCCAATTATTGCAGAAGAAAGTGATAAAGGAAAATTACTGTTGCCTATTTCAAATAGACATAAACTACTTGCAATACTATTTGATGAATCCATAATCCATTTACGTTCTATGCCTGATTTTTCAGAACGGATATAAAGTAAACGAATTTCCTGTTCGTCCTTGAACAAATAAGATTTAAAGAAATGCTTCCAAATATGCCACCTGTTAAATTTAAATTTCCAGCCATTCTTCTTCCATCGAAGAATTTTCCATATAAAATCTAATTCTTCATGCTTCTTTTCTGATTGTCCATAGGAAACAGGAGCAAAGAAGAAAGAATCATTATCTATGAATTCTTCTTTTACGTCATATACCAAGCATGTTCCCATTGCGTTTTGTCCATAAAGCCGCCACATCGTCAAATCATCGATTTTATTAGAAGCACAACATGAGAGGATATAACTATTGTTATTCTCTTGTATTGTTGTATAAGTTTCAGCATAAGCACCATATCCTATCCAATTATCTGCATATGAAGTTTCTCCAATATCGTTCATACAAGTCAAACTACAAAGACAATGATGTCTTCCTTCCAGCAATAAAAAAAGATTGTTGAGACTAGTATATCTACACACCTTTGAGACATTCTTTTGTGGAAGAAGTGCTTTAAAGAAACAGTCTTCTATATTCCTTTTAAATTCAATATCTCCTGTAGAATCATTAAAAATAATATTTTCCTTTACAAACAGCTTGTTTAAGTTGCCATGTAATTCAACTTCGTCAATACTATCAGGTAAACACCCCAAAATTTCTACAGCCAATTCATCTATACATAGCCTTTCGCCTACAGGTACATCTTGTTTTATCGCATTAATGACACTCGCAAAATCAAACACTTGGAAACGATATTCACCTTTAGCCCACAAATAGAATTGGTTTTCTTTACCAAAATAGTATATACCATATTTAAGATTCACTTCTTGAAATTTACTATAGAACCATTCTGGTTTTAATCCAATATGGATTGAACTTGCGATCCCTTTATACTCGATTCCTACAAAAGGGATATTATTTCTAAATATAACCAAATCAAAAACATTCTTTTTACTGAAAAAGAAAGAAGACGAAACTTCTGTGTACATTTCGACTTGATATTCATCACCTAGCGCTTCTAAGAAACGTTTTTGCAGTTTCTCTATATCTTCTGTATCTGGAATTATTATTGACATAATTAATTATTTTCTTTTTCTCTATAGAATCTAACCTTTTTCAAAACAGGATAGTTATCAACATTTCGTTTATCCAAAGGAATTTCACCTTTTATGATGGATATGCATGTTTTTACATCATCACTATTAGTATTTTCTAAGATTTTGTCGATGATAGCATTACCTTGATAAGATCTATCCTCTGGTATTCCAAAGACCAAATCATTATAAAAGCGATACGGCTCAAAGCAATATTGTTCATATCTTTCATCTTTCCCCCAGTAAATACCCAAGAGCAGCCATTCAAGCCGTTTTGAATCAGAATCAAGATACTTACATAAGAAATCCTCAAATTCATCATTCAGTTCACGCATCATCTTCAATGCATGACAAAATGCCCAATCCTTTGGATTAGCAATAGAAGGAAAAACTCGCTTTATGTTCTCATTGAGTGTGTTAATAAACAAATCTCCTTCTCCTTTAAAAAGATAATATTGGCTTTTTCTCAAATCTCCCATGCCATTAACTAAAATCATCTTCTCCCATAAAAAGTTACCGTCTTGCAATAAACTTACAAAAGCTTCTTTGCTAATAACAGAATGTTCTGACCTTATAGTTGTAAAGTACAAATATCTTAATGGTTCCAAGTCATACTTGATAATCTGGTTTAGATATGTAAATACATTATGGATGCTATGATTTTGTTCATTACACTTACTCTCTGCATATAACCTGGCACTCAAGAAGATTTTATCGAATAGTCCGATAATGTCCGTATTACTTTCATCCTCTTCCATATAAGTACGTAATTTCTTGAAATATGATTCAAATTTCAAATTGTTTTTTTCATTTACAAAGAAATCCTTTATGTTGTCTTGAGAATCGAAAATGCGATTAAATTCAGGCGAAGAAATTTGTTCTTTGGATAGAGAATACAAGAAATAACTGGTATAGGAGATACGGTTTCTCAACATGCGTTCTTTGTCCCCACGCCGTTCTTCAAGGAACAATACATCCAGCAAGTGGTGAGCCACATAATTTCTCTGTTGAATCAGCTGCTTGTCATTTTCCTTTAAGTCTACTTTTATTTTCGGCTGTTTTTCTTCCTTATCATCTTTCTCTTCATTTCTTAGAGAGGCTATGCGGCTAAAAAGCTTTTCCATTAATTCGTTTTCTTCCTTTCGGATAAAGTTTTTCACTTCCTTCCTCAAAGTGTATTCATCTTTACTTGGCTCCAACAACGTATCTTTTCTAGAACGAAGCATTTCATATAAGTCAGGCCGAACATATTTCAACAACTCTATCAATATCAAATCTGCGACATCAATTTCATTTTTCCAACATTCCACTTTATCTTGATTGGCAGACAAAAGCATCTTTAAGTCAAGCGAAAACATGGAAATAAAGCGATTTAAATCCCTATAATTAGGGAACGCGTATTCCAAATAATCAATAGATAATATTCCATTCTTAGGCGACATTCTTTCTATAAAAGAATACACAACTGTTTCTCGCTCATGAACATCAGGAATTATATGCCTCAATATGTTATCAATTCTTGTGGTAATAGTGCTTCGATATATTTCTGCATCGTAGGCAGGAAACATCAATTCAACGTTTATGATTTTCTTTAAATATTCGTCAGCGTCAGTTATACTTTTATTTTGCTCCAAAGCCTTAACCATATAATCCTTATCGTAAAATAACATAAAGACAACATAGGGAAAATTACCCGTGTTTCTTATCAATTGGATTATCATTGCCAATTCTGATGCCTGGAGTCGATCCACATCATCTATAAAGACGACTATTTTCTCTTTGCATATAGAAAGTTTTGCCTTTATCTCTTCATACACTTCACAGATTGATTTTTCATTCTTCAACAAATCATCAAAAGCTTTGATTTTATAAGCATGTTGAACATCCAGAATGAGATCCTTATAAATACTCAGCAGTTTATTTATCCCAAGCCCCATTTTGCGACCAATCACACCAGATATACTATGAAAGAAATCCTTTACGATTTGTCCATCCGAAGTACAAGACCATGGAGATATACAGACATAGGAAGTTTTGTGCTGCTCCAATAAATTTTGCATTTGAATCATAAAAGACGTTTTCCCCATACCATACTTAGCATTCAATCCTATTGTGTAAGCACTTTGTCTGTTATCCAACATGATAATTTCATTGACTAAAACTTTGGCAAAATGCGACCGCTCGAAAGAATCTTCTACTGTGGCACAATCTTCAAGAAACGCTCCTTGTATATATCTGTCATTTTTAGCTTTAATCTTATTCTGTGCACAACAGACCAAGTCAACTACAGGTACTATCAAAATTGCCAAACAATAGTCCAGATACTGACAGAATGAGAAATGATAGAATGTCAGATATTGATGACACTTTGAATAGATGCAAGAACCTATAATAAGTAGTGACAGAATCACTTCTGTTCGTGAATAACTGATTCGTTCCCGATTGATTTTTATGATAAAGAACAGCTCTGCAACCATGATAATACCGATGGTAACATCTGATTGCCAGCAAGCATCTGGCAAATAGCTCACAACATGATCTATCAATGTGTGTTGCAACAGATTCTCAATCTGATGATACCACACTATATACAGAGCAAGAGCCAATCCTAACATCCACTCTTTAATGGATACCGTTAGAATTTTCTTCCAGATCTTTCCCAACCACAATTTTAAGTTATTCATTTTTTCCAACTATATTGACTCCATACACTTGACCAATTTCTTCCAACAGGTCATGCTTTAGTTTACTCAAAGGGCGCTTGTCTTGATTATCAGGCAACATTTCTGTCCCAAACAACATTCTGTATATTTCTTCTTTTGTCATTGGCGCAAAGTCCAGTAGTACATTCTTAAAAAGGCGATCTAAGTACGTTCCATTATTTTTCAATGCCAAATTCAACAATTCAGAAACCTCTAAATTATCATGGCAGTGATACAGCTCTCTTAGATGAAAGTCGTCAAGCATTTGTTTCTCTTTTCCATCAGTAACATCAATGAAATCCACAGTCCATCTTTTCCCATTAGGCAAGTAACCAAATTTAAACGTAGGATTTGGCTTTTCATTCAAATAAGGGTGAATATGCGTCTCAAATTTAAACAAAGCATCTCCTTTTGCGGAACTGTTGCAAATGGTGCAACTCGGAATAAGATTATAAAAGCTAAGCGACATGATAGGATATAAACTTTCAGGAAACCAATGGTCTAAAGCAGGCCTTGCAATTCGAGAGTCATCATTTTCTCGTTTACCATTTTTCAAGTCCTTGATAACTGTAAAAGTATATTGCCGGTTACAATACGTGCAAACATCTTGTTCTTTCACCCTTGTTAACCAATATGACTTGCTCTTACTTTGAGAAAGAGCCTGATCGTAGCCAAAGACTTTCAATAATGTTTTTAAAAGAGAGTACTTTCCTACTATCAATTTTTCTTCTGCAGTTCTATTTCCTTCAATCTTACGATTTGCGGTTCTTAGTCTATCAAACTCTCTTTCATCATATTCAGGAATTAACTCTTTCATGATTTCCAAATGCAAGTCAAACAAAGGCTGTGGTTCATCCCTAAGCAAATGAACTAATCTGTCATCAGTAAAAACATTCTTTTGTTCTTCTGTCAACATATTGGAATTTTTGATTCTCTTAGCCAAGCCATTTTTTAACTTGCCAACATATTCGTCAAGTATACCTTGATTTACTTTTTTTAGATACCACATCTTCTTACTGATTATCTTTCAACTTAGCTTCCAATGCAGCTATTGCACGTCTGTGTTCGTTTATTTGGGCCTTCAAAGCCAATTCTTTCTCGCCGAATATTTCATGGTATTTTCGCAGTAAAGCCATTTTTGCTAATGGCTCATCTATCATATCAATTAAATACCCAATATAATCTTGCGGATAGTCATGCTTGATGGTTTCCATGTTCCAACTTTTAAAATTTTCTTGCGCCACCAGATACTTATCCATAAATTCCTCGTCTACCTCATTTTTTTCGTTTCCACCATTAAGCATATTAATCCCATATCGTGGATTCTCATATACTTTTAGTATCAATATAATACGCCCAATCAACCATTGAGCAAAATCACCTATCGTACTATTGTGCAAAAAGAAACTAGTATTCAACATATCATAGATATTAGCTCCAAATGTTTGAAGTTCAGTTTTTGATTGCATTCCATCTTCCAAAGCCAAGATATTGCTTGTCGGTATATCCGATAAAACAAAAGGAGAATGAGTTACTATCATCAATTGTATTCCTTTAATATGAGCAAAAGACATTTGTTTGATACCATCCAAAATATACTTGATGAGGTTCTTTTGAAATTGAGGATGGAAGTACAATTCTATCTCTTCGAGAATAATACAAACATTGCTATAAGCTATTCTGTTCTTATTATTGTCTTGGAAGACAGACTCTATGTTTCCCAAATGATACAAGATAGAACTTACCACAAATGCCTGCTGTTTTTCGCCCGAGCTTAAAGTTTCAAAAGCAACATCATTACCATTTTGTTGATCAACCAACTGTATCTTAATATCAAAAATTGGAGGAGGAACCAAATCATCTATACCATAAATAAATTGTTTCCCAAAGGGATTACCTTTTGCATCTTCTTTATCTATGATTTCTTTTGCTTTGTCGGATAATACTGAAATATCATATTCCAACTGACTTTCGTAAAGTCCATAACATATATAAGCCAGGATGTGTCTTATCTTTCTTGTTATATGTGATTTATCTAGGGATAGTCTTATAACAAGAGCCTGCAGTTGCTTTTCGTCAACCTTACTTCTGATATTACGATGACTTACGTAGAAAAATCTTTTATACTGACTATACAAAACAGATATTTTTAAAGTCTTATAAGTCAAGTAATCAATCGCCTCTTGATAATACCGTCTATTCTTGTACAAACTCAAATCTTCCGCAATCACATCTCCCCACATTTTGAGAAGTATATTTTCAATCTTATCAAATCCAGCTTGAGTGAGGTTTTTGTAATACCCTTTATTTCGTACTCGCTGGGCATCATAGACATATTTTTTACGAGAGATTGAAATGCCACGAACTTCCAAGTGATTATTGATAACACGGAAGTTCTGTTTCGGCATAATCATCAAAGCCATTAAACGTTCCTTCGACAGTTCATTTTCCAAATTGATATTGATGTTACCTTTATCCCTGTAAGGAGACAGTACTAATGGCACCTGATAACCATCATTTTTATGGAATATCCCGTTTAGCCAACTTCGCTCATCATCGGTTGCATATTTCTTTTTTCTAATCTTTGCTTCATATTCCAAGGATGTATTCTCTTCCTTATAATCAAAAGAGTTATAGGCATAGATGGAATAGTTGTTAACCAATGTATAAAAGAAAAATTTGCTAAGCTTTTCTTTTATTGACAAATCCTCGTTTTTTCGATCTCTCCATTCAGATATGGGCGACGCATCAACTACAGGTTCTCTAGACTGTTCGTTATCAAATATATTAGGAGTGTTGTATGCACAAAACTGTTGTTCATCCTTATTTCCCGGCTGAAGACTAAATGATTCCAAAGTAACACTTCGATTTTCGACACTGACCATATGTGGAATGCCATCTATTGAAAAATACAATCGTCCCTCTACACCATCAATGTAATGCAAGTGCTCAAAAGCCAAAGTCATATTTTGCTCACCAAAGATACTCGTTGCAAAATTATTGATTAAGCGAATGATAAACTCCACTAATGAGCTTTTACCAGACCCATTTTCTCCAACAATAGCCGAGATAGATAAAGATAGTCCGTTTTTCGATTGTAGATATTCATTGTAGGGAGATTTGTATAACATTTTTTTCTTAGAGCGTATGATTTTACTGCCCTCAAAATGCCAACCATCGCAAAGGAAGTACGGAGTAAAGGCTTTTAACTTACGCTTACCCACACTACCTTCTGATGTAACAACAACTGCAAAAATATTAAATTCTGTCATAAACTAATCTATAATGCTAGGAAAAAGAACTAATCCCCATCTATTAAACAAACTCATTATAGGGTAGGGGAGCATTTCCCTAAATTCATCACTCTTTCAGTCTCTCTCGACACCTGTCGAAGAGTATCTTGGCATTGCAGCATACCCTCCAATCACCCCATAACATA
>UMKL01040748.1_pt1 | contig 12972 bp, 9 predicted proteins | sample 1966241 | NCBI WGS metagenome assembly UMKL01 (sample SAMEA4836170, study PRJEB28245) | human gut metagenome | biome: gut microbiome; material: fecal sample | place: Denmark | collected 2008 | reverse complement strand
GGAGGGCTACTCCCTGTCTGAATTAAGTTTATTTTATCATATTTTAAGAAAGAATGGAAGATTTTTTGTGAAATTTATTTAACTTTTTTAATCTCTCTGTTAAGAGGTTTTTTAAGAAGTGCAAGCATAAACATTGAAACTACTGCACCGATTGCAAGAGCAAGGAGGTAGAAATACCATGTACCCTGCATTGTTGCGAATACGAAGATACCGCCGTGAGGAGCCATAAGCTTACAGCCAAAGAGAGCTGAAAATGCGCCTGCTACTGCAGAACCAACGATACATGAAGGGATAACCTGAAGCGGATGACCTGCTGCGTAAGGAATTGCACCTTCTGTGATGAATGAAAGTCCCATTACATAGTTTACGGGAGCATTCTTTCTTTCTTCGTCTGTCCAACGATTCTTGAAGAATGTGTTTGAAAGAGCGATTGCGATTGGAGGAACCATACCGCCGATCATAACTGCTGCCATAATGATGTATGCCTGATCGTCTGCGTTTGCAAGGTTAAGTGTTGCGAATGCATAAGCTGCCTTGTTGAAAGGACCACCCATGTCGATAGACATCATACCTGCGAGGAGCGCACAGAGCGGAACCATCATTGCAGGGTTAGAGGCAATAGCGTTAAGGCCGTCTGACATACCTGAGTTAATCATACCCATGAACGGGTTGACTGCGCACATTACAACAAGAATACCGCCGAGTCCGAGAAGCGGATAGATGAGAACGGGCTTGATACCCTCAAGAGCCTTAGGCATCTTATCGCACATTTTTTCAATAGCAAGCATTAAGTAACCGCCTGCGAAACCTGCAAGCAATCCACCGAGGAAGCCTGACGGAACTGTGTTAACAGCACCCGGATCTGCAAAGGTTGCGCCTGATGTTGCAAGGAAACCGCCTACAAGACCAACGAGAAGGCCGGGACGGTCTGCAATTGACATTGCGATAAAGCCGGAAAGAATAGGAACCATAAGGTTAAATGCCACACCGCCGAGTGTCTTAAACCATGCGGCTGCAGGAGTTACCGTACCGAATGTACTGCCAGCCTCCTGTGCGTTAACACCGCATGCAATATCAATAAGGAATGCAATTGCAATGAAGATACCGCCTGCTACAACGAACGGGAGCATATGTGATACACCGTTCATAAGGTGACCGTAAGCGCCGCCTCTCTTCTTTGGAGCATCTGCAGAACCGCCTTTGTGATGATATACGGGAACTTCTTTGTTTACAATCTTGTTGATAAGCTCTTCCGGCTTATGAATACCGTCTGAAACGGCACACTGTAAAACGGGCTTGCCGTCAAAACGGGCAAGATTTATTGTGATGTCAGCGGCAATGATGATACCGTCACAATTTGCAATTTCTTCTTCGGTAAGCACATTCTTTGCACCGCCCGAGCCGTTGGTTTCAACCTTAATCGGAATGTTAAGGCTGTCGCCGGCTTTCTGGAGTGATTCAGCCGCCATATAAGTATGAGCAATACCTGTTGGACAAGCTGTGATAGCAAGAACTCTGTAACCCTTCTTTGCAGGAACTTCTGCCTTTGGTTCATCGGGGAACTTCTCTGTTTCTTTTGCGTCAATAATCGAGATAAATTCTTTCGGAGTTTTTGCGGCTTTAAGTTTCGCTGTAAAATCTTCATGCATTAAAAGCTGCATAAGTCTTGCGAGAACCTCAAGGTGAACATCGCCGTCTGTTGTAGCCGCTATCATAAAAATAAGTTTGCAAGGCTGTCCGTCCGGAGCCTCATAATCTACACCGTTAGGAACTGTAATTGCAGCAAGTGCAGGAGCTTTAACTGCTGTGCTCTTTGCGTGCGGAATGGCAACTTCCATACCGACTGCTGTTGTTCCCATTTCCTCTCTTGCGAGGATTCCTTTCTTATACTCGGCTGCGTTTACAAGGTTTCCGCTCTTGTCGTGCAATGAAACGAGCTTGTCGATTGCTGCCTGTTTTGATGCCACTGATACATTAAGCTCTATGGCACTTTGTTTTAATAAATCAGTAATACGCATAAATTTTTCTCCTTTTTAGTTTATTTATTTCTACCCACTCAGAATTGAGCGAGCAATTCATCAATTTTATCTTTTGTGGCAAGTCCGTTTAAAAATGCTGTTGCATTTCCGCAGGCACTGCCGAGCTTTAACGCATAGGCGTAATCGTTTTTGTCAATGCAGCCGGCTACAAAGCCTGCTACCATCGAGTCACCCGAGCCTACTGTATTCAGTACCTTGTGACCTTTAATAACGCCCTCTTTATGAACCTTTCCGAATTCGTCAACAAGTAATGCACCGTCGCCGCCCAGAGAAACGAGAACATTTTTTGCACCCATTTTCTGCAATTCCTGCGCATATTTGACAACATCGCTTTCTGTCTTTACTGTTGTGTCAAAAATTTCTGAAAGTTCCTGACGGTTAGGTTTGATTAAAAACGGTTTGTATTTTAGTGAATTAACAAGCAACTTTTTAGTTGCGTCAACTACAATTCTTACATCTTTTCCGTCAAGTTTTTCGATGATTCTTTCATAAACATCGTCAGGCAATGTATTTGGAATATTTCCTGCAATGATAAGTGTATCACCACTCTGAATATTGTCGATTTTATCAAACAGATTCAAAAGTTCTTCCTCATCTATGTGCGGTCCTTGACAGTTGATTTCGGTTTCTTCGCCTGCCTTGATTTTGATGTTTATTCTTGAAATTCCGCTTTTAAGTGTGATAAAATCTGCTGTGATTTTAGGATTTTTAAGACCTTTTTCAATAGCCTCTCCGGTAAATCCTGCAACAAAACCAAGCGCTGTGCTCTTGATACCGAGTTCGGCAAGTACGCACGAAACATTTATTCCCTTGCCGCCGATGTAATATTCCTCACTTGTTGTTCTGTTTGTAATGCCTGTCTTAAGCTCATCAAGACGAACGATGTAATCAATTGACGGGTTTAGTGTAACTGTGTAAATCACTTCATAACCTCCTTGATTATTGTTTTTTCCGAAAACTCATTATACGGGAGTTTGTCGGTTATAATACAGCAGTCTTTAAGCTCTGCAAAGGTAATCGGAAATACCTTTCTGAATTTGGTATTGTCGGCAAGAACAAAAGACATATAACTTCTTTTTATAACTTCCTCTTTGATCAAGCCCTCTTCCATATCAGGAGTGGTAAAGCCTGCATTTAATTCAATTCCGTTAGTACCCATAAAGGATTTTGTAAAGTTAAAGGTTTTCAGCGACCTTAAACCTTCCGCGCCCATAATAGCCTCGGTAGCAGGTTTGATTCTGCCGCCGATTGTGTATGTTGTAAGTCCCTTTCTTATAAGATTTTTTGCGTGGGTAATACCGTTTGTAACATAGGTTGCGTTTTTGTTTGTAATGTAATCTGTGAGAATATCAGTGGTTGTGCCTGCGTCTATATATACAAAATCCGTATCGTTAATAAGTTTTGCACAATAGATTGCGATTGCTTTCTTTTCGTCAAGCATTATACCTTCTCTTGATTTCACATCAGCCTCATATACGCCCGAAAGCTGGTGAATTGAGGTTGCTCCTCCGAATACTTTATTAAGCTTGCCCATCTCGTCAAGTGTTGTGAGGTCACGCCTTATGGTTGACTCAGATGTATTCAAAAGCTTTGTAAGCTCCTGTACCGTGACTGTGTTTTTCTCGCTTAATATTTGAAGTATTGTTTGGTATCTTTCCTGAGTAAGCATTTCCCTCACCTCTTGACTACATTATAACACCTGTTTTGTTAAAGTCAAGCAAATTCTTTCAAAAAAATTCATTAAAATTGAAATTCGGTTAGTTTATATCAAAAATCGCATATAATTTTGTGCGATTTAACAAGTGATTTTGCTTTTGCATTTTTAAGTCATTCAATTTCAGTCATAAATCAGTCAAGATTATTCAAAAATATTCTATCCCGATTACTGTCTTTTTATTCCCGTATTTTATCATTTATAAAAGCAAAAAGCTGTTCGGTAACTCTTGCCCGAACAGCTTTAAAGTACTTTTAATATTAAATTTTAATTACGAAGCAATAATAGTCTGAATCTTTGTAACATCGGCAACATCAATTTTACCGTCGCCGTTTGCGTCTGCCGCCTTTGTATTTTTAATTACATATGATGAATTGCCCGAAAGATACATCTGTAAGTATGTAACATCCGATACATCTATTTTGCCGTCATTATTTATATCACCTACAGGTACAGTTTCCTCCTGCAATGCTTTGAATGTAATTTTATTTTTGGTTGCGTATGTCTGCGCCTTTGTATTTTTATAGCCGTAAATTATAAATCCGTCAATAACTCTGCCATCACTATAGCCCACTGCGGTTGTACCAAAATATGTAACACTCTTTGGAATAGTAATAGATTTCATAGCTTGGCAATTTTCAAATGCAGATGTTTCGATTGATGTAAGAGTATTCGGCAAAGTTACCGATGAAAGTTTTGTACAGTCATAAAAGGACATTGAACCTATTTTTTTAACTGTATTTGGAATGGTTATCTGTATCAGATTTGTTGCTTTACTAAACAAATTATTCGGCACTGATGTTGCTCCGTTTTCGATTATGGCTGTTTTTAGTCCTGAATCTTCAAACACATCACTGCCTGCTTTGATTACGGTCTTCGGTATTGTAATTGTTGTGAGTGCTGTTGTTCCGTTAAATGCGCTATAGCCGATTTCGGTAAGAGTATTTGGCAATGCTACCGACGAAAGTTTTTCACAATGATAAAATGACATTGAACCGATTTTCTTTACTGTATTCGGAATTGTTACTTTAGTTAAATTTTTAGCGTTACTGAAAAGATTGTCTGCTACTGTTGTTGCGCCGTTTTCGATTGTGGCTGTTTTTAGTCCCGAATCTTCAAACACATCAATGCCTGCTTTGGTTACAGTCTTCGGTATTGTAATTGTTGTGAGCGCTGTTGTTCCGTTAAATGCGCTATAGCCGATTTCGGTAAGAGTATTTGGCAATGTTACCGACGATAGACTTTTACAACCGTAGAATGACATTGAGCCTACTTTCTTTACTGTATTCGGAATTGTTACTTTAGTTAAATTTTTAGCGTTACTGAAAAGATTGTCTGCTACTGCTGTTGCGCCGTTTTCTATAGCGGCTGTTTTAAGTGCCGAACCGTTAAATACATTATTACCGGCTGTTGTAACTGTTTTTGGAATTGTAATTGTTGTAAGTGCTGTTGTTCCTTCAAATGCATTATAGCCAATTTCCGTAAGATTGCTTGGTAATGTAACTTTTGAAAGTTTTGTACAATTGTGAAATGCCATTGAACCGACAACTTTTATTGTATTTGGTATTTTAACAGAAGTTAATGTGCTATTGTTGTAAAAAGAATTATCAGAAATTTTTACAACATTTTTATTTAAAATTTGTGACGGAATTGTAATATCGGTTGCTATACCCTTATATCCCGCAATATTTACGGTATCATCTGAATTTACAGTATATTCATAGTTGCCGCTTATAAAAATAGTTGCCGCATTTGCTGTAATTGAAATCACAGATAACCCGCTTACAGCTAAAACCACAGCAATAATTGATGCTAAAAATTTTTTCATTTATTTTCTCTCCTTGTCATTATGACAAAATATTTTATATACTTCTCAATATACAATAAAAATAATAGCAAATATGAAATTTACTGTCAATACAAAATTGTGCAATTCAGTTACATATACAATCATCAAAAATATAAATTTTTTTATTTGTCTACTTTAACACAAAAAGGTCACATCATTGCATAAGCGGAAAGTATTTGTGGGCTTTGCCCACACCTACAACCTTCAAAAAGGTCGACCAAACATTTATAATTGCTTGGAAAATCAATTTGCTAAACCATAATTTATTAATGCTATCTCAAATAATCTTATAGCCTTTGACCGAAAACAAGTCAAAGGCTATATATTTTTCTCAATATTACTTTTCAAAATCAATTGAAAGGCTCTTTTTATCGGAAGTAAATTTACGGCACGCTACCCCTGCCGACTGCAACATTCTTTTAGACGCAACAGTTGCGGCGCTGTCGGCATATTTATCATAAAGATAAACGACCTCTGCTATACCCGATTGAATAATGGCTTTTGCACATTCGTTGCAAGGAAAAAGGTCAACATACAGCCTTGCGCCCTTAAGATTTTTGCCTCTTGCGTTCAAAATCGCATTAAGCTCGGCGTGTACCACATAGCTGTACTTTGTGTCTTCACCATCTCTGCACCACGGATAATCATCATCGGAACAACCGAAAGGAAAGCCGTTGTAACCTGTTGAAAGAATGATATTGTTATTGTCTACAATACACGCACCTACTTGAGTGTTCGGGTCTTTACTGCGCTTTGAGGCAAGAATAGCCACACCCATAAAGTATTCGTCCCATGAAATATAGTCTTTTCTCTTCATATTATCTTTATCCTCCTTATCAATAACCTGATTTTTTCAAGTCTGCAAGTATCTGCACATAAAATTCTCTTATGTCAAAGTCCTTAATATTTTCACGGTTAAGGTCAATCATATCTCCGTGAGAAATACCTCTTTTACCTTTTGTAGTAATGTATGTATATTTTTCGCCCCAGGCAAAGGAGTTTTCTGAAACCAAGCCGTCATTCTCGCCGTCAAAATATTTTACAAGATTGTATGAAAAGTTAAGCGGAAATTTTCCTCCCGACGCTCTGTTCAGCTTTGAACCAAAGCTCTGATAATAAACCTTTGGTGAGTCAAATACATCAGCGTTAAGTTTCGTACAATTTGCCTGCGTAAGGTCGGTTACGGCAGAGATGAAGTCGGGATTTTTGTCGCCAAACTTTAAAAGTGCGTTATTGTATGCAAAAGCAATTTTGTTTTTAACATTAGGCGAAACTTTTGTTAAAAGATAGTCGGCAAAACCACAGCCACGATGTGGAGTGTTTATTGTGGTTAGCGATGCTGTCATATCTTCAACGCCGTAACAGGCAATCGCCTTTCTGCAATCAAGCCCGCCCTTTGAATGAGCAATAATGTTCAGCTTTTCACAACCTGTTTCCGCAACAATCTGCTTTATTCGCTCGGCAAGCTGCTTTGCGCTTTCATCAACAGAGGAAGCTGATTCGTGATTACCGTAGTAAATTTCCGCACCGTTTGCAATAAGCTCTGCCGGCACTCTGCCCCAATAATTGAAATATGCGCTGTCACGAAAAAACACACCGTGCACAAGCAATACAGGGTATTTTGTTTTGCAAATTTTCTCATTAATTCTTTTTCTGTCTTGTTCGGCTTTATCAATCTCAAAATTAACCTCTTGCATAGTTATTTTTATAATAACGCCAAGACAAAATAAATTTACAATCGGAATAAAACCGCAAATTATTCCGATAAACCTATGCTTTATGCCAAGTTGAACCGATGTGCAATAAACGGAAATAATACCGTTCCAAAACAAAATAAACTCCGCAAGCAGAGCACCTCCAAGGCACAGCGCCCATTTTACCCAATTGTCAGGTAACATTTGAAAAGCCGACTGAATATAAATCACACTTGAAAGCAGAGTTGTTATTAAAAATTGCAAGAGCAATTCACTGCCGTGTGCAATCATTCTGAATTTAAAAGACGGATAGCCGCCCTTTGCAACAGACGGAAAAACATTTGCGGCAACAAACGCAAAAACACTGATAAGCGGCAAATACCACCTGTCAAGCATCTCTGCAAGAAAAATGCCGTTAATACCGACCATAAGCATAAGCGTGAGCAACAGCCTATAAAAGAATGTAAACACTCCGGATTTTTTCATTAAATCACCCGTTTTTATAATAACACGCGCACACAAAAATTGCAACAAAAAAGCGGATGCAACTAATGCAACCGCTTTAAGATAATTATTTAATTACACCATAAGACTGCAAACGAGATCTGCATATTCGCCAGGATTTTCAATCGGAAGTCCTGCAATGAGGAGAGCCTGATCGTAGAGAAGCTCTGCGTACTTCTTTGCTTTTTCAATATCCGTCTGCACTGCGCTTTCCATTGCCTTTACAGCCGAGTGATTCATATTAAGCTCAAGCACTCTCTGTGCTTTCATACCGCTGTCAGGCTGAACCGCATTGAAGTATTTTTCCATTTCAAATGAAATGCCGCCCTTTGCGGTAAGGCAAACAGGGTGAGAAACCAACTTTTTAGACGCAACAACTTCGCTTACCTTGTCGCCGAGTGTTTCTTTTACAAAAGTAAGGATTGCACTGCTGTCCTTTTCTTCCTCTTTGTTTTCATCATTCTCAATACCGAGGTCATCGTTTGTAGCCGAACAGAAACGCTTGTCCTTGTACTGCATAAGAGTCTGGAGTGAGAACTCATCAATTTCTTCTGTACAATAGAGGAGTTCGTAACCCTTTGAACGCAAAAGTTCTGTCTGCGGGAGATTGTCAATTGAAGAAATGTTCTCGCCGACTGCAAAGTAAATAAACTTCTGATCCTCTTTCATTCTGTCAACATATTCCGAAAGAGTTACAAGTTTTTTCTCTGTAGAAGAGTAATACATAAGTAAGTCTTGTAATTCTTCTTTATGCATACCGTAGTCAGCAGATACTCCGTACTTAAGCTGTCTGCCAAAGGCATTGAAGAACTTTTCATAATTTTCTCTGTCATTTGCAAGCATTGAAGTAAGCTCGTTCTTAATCTTCTTCTCAATGTTCTGTGCAATAGTGATAAGGTGACGGTCATGCTGGAGCATCTCTCTTGAAATGTTAAGCGAAAGGTCTGCACTGTCAACAATACCCTTTACAAATCTGAAATGTTCAGGTAAAAGCTCCTCGCAGTTTTCCATAATAAGAACACCGCTTGAATAAAGCTGAAGTCCCTTTTTGTATTCCTTTGTATAGTAATCGTAAGGTGCCTGTGACGGAATAAAAAGCAATGCCTTGTATGTAACAACACCCTCTACGGAAGTTACGATTGTATGCAAAGGCTTGTCCATAGCCATAAACTTTTCACGATAAAAATTATCGTACTCTTCCTGCTTAACATCTTTCTTTGCTCTTTGCCAGATTGGGAGCATACTGTTAAGAGTTTCGGTTTCTGTATAATCCTCATACTCCGGTTTTTCGCTGTCCTTGGTTTCTTCCTTAACTCTGCTGTGAGTCATATCCATCATAATCGGATAGCGGATATAGTCGGAATACTTCTTGATAAGTCCCTGGATTCTGTACTGCTCAAGGAACTCATCATAGTTTTCTTCCTCTGTATTGTCCTTAATTTCAAGTACAATTGTTGTACCGATTTCGTCCCTCTCTGTTTCGGTGATTTCGTAACCGTCTGCGCCGTCAGATTCCCACTTGTAAGCTGTGTCACAGCCGTATTTCTTAGTAACAACGGTAATTTTCTTTGCTACCATAAAAGCGGAGTAAAAGCCGACGCCGAACTGACCGATAATGTCAATATCGTCCTGCTTTTCGCTCATTTCCTGCTTAAACTTGTATGAACCCGAAGATGCGATTGTGCCAAGGTTGTTTTCAAGGTCGTCTTTATCCATACCGATACCGTTATCGGTAATTGTAAGTGTACGGTTTTCCTTGTCGGGCTTTATAAAAATCTTAAAATCATCTCTGTTCATATTAAGCTTATCGTCTGTAAGTGCAATAAAGCAAAGCTTATCAATAGCATCGCTTGCATTTGAAATAAGCTCTCTAAGGAAAATCTCCTTATGAGTATAAATTGAATTAATCATCAGGTCGAGAAGTCTTTTTGACTCTGATTTAAATTCTTTCTTAGCCATAAAATTACTTCCTTTTTAATTAATAATGCGTACTACATTCTTTCGTACTAATATTATATTATACATCATTTTGGTTAAATTTTCAATAGATAAAGTATTGGTTATGTGTAATATTGTCTGCGCACAAAAAAGGCTCCGTCAAAAGACGAAGCCTTAAATTTGTGAAAATATTAAGCTATACGATTAAGCCTTACCGACTGAACCGAAGAGTTCCATTTTCTCTTTAACAGTAGCCTTGATAGCCTCTGCACCCGGAGCAAGGAGCTTTCTTGGGTCAAAGCCCTTACCCTCTAAGTCCTTACCTGCCTCAACATACTTTCTTGTAGCATCGGCAAATGCAAGCTGGCACTCTGTATTTACATTGATCTTTGAAACACCGAGTGAAATAGCCTTCTTGATCATATCAGCAGGGATGCCTGTACCGCCGTGGAGAACGAGTGGCATATCGCCTGTAAGCTGCTGAATCGCATCAAGAGTTTCAAAGCTAAGGCCCTTCCAGTTTGCAGGATACTTACCATGAATGTTACCGATACCTGCAGCGAGCATTGTTACGCCGAGGTCAGCAACCATTTTACATTCCTTAGGATCTGCGCACTCGCCCATACCGATAACGCCGTCTTCCTCACCGCCGATTGAACCAACTTCAGCCTCAAGTGAAAGACCGAGAATGTTACAAGCAGCTACGAGTTCCTTAGTCTTAGCAATGTTCTCTTCGATTGGGTAGTGTGAACCGTCAAACATAATTGAGCTGAAACCTGCCTTAATGCAAGCCTTAGCGCCTTCGTATGAACCGTGATCAAGGTGGAGAGCAACCGGAACAGTAATGTTAAGCTCTTCGAGCATACCGTTTACCATACCAACGACTGTCTTGTAACCGCACATATATTTACCTGCGCCCTCAGATACACCGAGAATTACAGGTGAGTTAAGCTCCTGAGCAGTTAAAAGAATTGACTTTGTCCACTCAAGGTTATTGATGTTGAACTGACCAACTGCATAGTGGCCTGCTTTTGCTTTTGTAAGCATTTCTTTAGCGTTTACTAATGGCATATTAATCTTCCTTTGTAGTAAATTTTCGGAACAAAAAACATAGTCGCTCCGAGTTACTTTTATTATACAATAAATCATTTCAAATATAAAGTCTTTTGCAAAAGTTTTTTGGTTTTTTGAAGAAATTACAGGAAAAATCTTGTAAAATCACCTAATTTTCAATATATACTCACATAAGCGTGATATAATTTTGTTGCTTTTAAAACAATAAAGATATATAATACTTATGAAAGCTATAAATTAGTAATTCATAATTAAAAAGTTTGCAACATATAAGTTTGACTTAATTATTTTATACAATTACGAATTATGCATTACTAATAAGGAGATATTTTTATGGATAATAATTTCAATTCTAATAATCAGTTTGAACCTGAAAAGCCTTTTACCGAAAAACCGACCGAGCCGCAGCCTGCGCCTGTTTTTGAAACCGAAAATACAGAAAACAACGCAGAAACGACTAACGAACAATCGGTAACACCGCAGTATCGAAATTTTGAGCCTGAAAAACCGTTTGAAAATGGATTTTCTCAACCTCAGCAACCGCAAAATGACTTTGCTCCTCAAACACCGAATTTTGAACAGCCGCAACAAAACGGATATTATCAAAACAACGGCTGCAACGGACAATACAACCCAAACTTTAATCAGCAGTATAATCCGAATCCGCAATATCAACAGCCGTTTAATCCGCAACCGCCTCAATATCAGCCGTACGGCAATCCGCAGGCTGGCGGCAGACCTGTGTATCAGCCTCAGTATGGACAATACGCTAATACACAGCAGCAATATTCTCAACCGTACGCACCTCAGTATCAACAATATCAACCGCAGTACGGACAGCAGAATTATCAACAGCCAAACTTTAATCAGCAGCCATACGGACAGCCTTATGTACCGCAGCAAAAGCCGCCTGTTGATTATTCAAATACATACGCACAACCGCCAATGCCGAATATGCCACGCAAAAAGATGACACCCGGCATAATTGTAATAATAGTTGTGCTGTCATTGCTTTGTGTAGGCAGTATCTGCGGAATGATTGCCTATGTTGCGTCAAATTCAAACGACAACAAAAATAATACAAATAACAGCTATACATTTACATTACCGAGTGACAGTCCGTACTTTAACAATGATAGTTCAAGCACTCAAGAGCATAATGAATCCGATTACAGCAACAAGACAAATTCTTCTTATGATGGAATTGACTTAAAAGCTAAACCGAGCGATGCCAAAGATTCCAAATACAACACCGAATATGCAAGCAACGAAGTAACAGATTCTATTGTCGGCGTTCTTTGCTATTCAGACGAAATCACAGATGATTCACAGTGCACTTCGCAGGGCAGCGGAATTATAATTACATCAGACGGTTATGTGATTACAAATGCTCATGTAGTCGGCAACAGCAAAACTCTCTACCTTATACAGGTCGTTACTTCCGACGGCAAGCAGTACAAAGCAGGTGTTGTTGGTTACGATACACGCACAGACCTTGCTCTTTTGAAAATGGACGATGCAAGCGGACTTAAGGTCGCAAACTTCGGTAACTCCAAAGATGTTTCACTTGGTGAAAGTGTAATAGCTATAGGTAATCCCGGCGGAGTTAAGTATAACAACTCAATCACTCAGGGTATTGTATCTGCAGTTGACAGACAGAGCAGTATTACGACAAATGTAAAATTCATTCAGACAGATGCAGCCATTAACCCCGGCAATTCCGGCGGCGCTCTTGTAAATATGTACGGTCAGGTAATCGGAGTTTCATCCGCAAAAATCGCCGCTACAGATTATGAGGGTATGGGCTTTGCAATTCCTTCTGCCACAGTAAAAGATGTTATTGATGACATTATGAAATACGGCTATGTGCAGGGCAGAGTAAAAATTGGCGTTACAGGTGAAAATGTACAGAGCAGTGGAAACACGCCTGCGGGCATTGCGATTTACAGCATTGACGAGGACGGTCCTTGCGCAAACACAGACCTTAAAGAAAACGATATTATCACAGGTGCCGACGGTAAAAAGGTAAGCAACTTCGCCGAGTTTTATGATATACTCGAAAGCCATAAAGCAGGCGATACAATTGAGCTTGAATATTACCGCAGCTCAAACGGCAGTACAGATAAAGTTACCATAACTTTGCAGGAAAGCAAGTAATAA
>UMKL01055622.1_pt1 | contig 13272 bp, 18 predicted proteins | sample 1966241 | NCBI WGS metagenome assembly UMKL01 (sample SAMEA4836170, study PRJEB28245) | human gut metagenome | biome: gut microbiome; material: fecal sample | place: Denmark | collected 2008 | reverse complement strand
TTCTTTTGCTGTTTTTCTATCTTTATGTCTCTTAGAAATTCTGGAAAATTAGTAAATGTGGCTACAATCAATCAGCTTTTGGCACTTCATCTTTTTTATTTTCTGTTGAATTAGTATCATCTTTTTTACTTCCATTACTTACATGAATCTCTATTTCTTCTTTTAGAGTTACAAACTCATTACACTTAGATGTCCATACTATTTTTCCTTTTTCTTCGCTGGAATCTACATATTTTATAGTATATGTAAAGTTTACTCCTTTTTGATTATATTCATAAAATGTTTTTGCAATTTCACTCTCACTAATTCCATCCATACTTGAAAAATAAGGTTTTCCTAGTGAATATGTAAGTGTTACTTCGTTATCTGTTTCTTTTTTAGTTGTTCCAGCTTTAACAGATTGAGAAATTAAATTTCCATAAGATACATTCATATTATAAACATTTTTTATTTTTAGTTTCACTATAATTATCGTCAATGCTTACTTCTATTGGTATTAAGTCTATAAATGATTTTTCCGTATTTAATAAAGCTTTTTTTACAGAAATTGCACCTGCCATAACATTGCATATTAAAAGAACGGCTAAGAATAGTATTATAGATCTGCTTTTTCTTTCTTTTATACTTAATAAACTTCGTTGCACAAAATTCATGTTTTTTACTCCATTATACAATTTTTTCTAAAACTTCTATAATATTCTCTGTTTCATTTGAATAATACGTATATGAATACTTTCCATCATTCCATGTTGCAAAGATACACTTACTTACATTGTCCTCTAATTTTCTTATTTTTACTTCTATATTATTAATAATCTCGTTACTCTCTACATCTGCTCCTGTTATTCCACTATTATCTATATTTTGATCTTCGCTAATTCTTAAAGAAGTATTATCTTCATAATATATTTGAATCATTTTTTCATCATTAAATTTAGTCATTGTTTCTATTTCTTTTATTTGATATTTTTCTAATGTTTTTCCTATATGGCTTTCTAATTCTTGAATAGACTTAACTTCAGATATAGGATTTGAAATTTGAACTCCATTATTTTCACCTATTGCACTTTTATCTATTCCATTATTGTTTATCATAATAGCTCCCACAATTAAAACAGCTAAACTACTTGCAAATACTGACATGTATTTTATCAATGTTGAATTTTTCTTTCTCTTTTCTAATAGTTTTAATTCTTTTAATTTCTGTGCATCATTTGTTTCAATTGCTTTTTGAACCATCTCATCATCAAGCATTCCTAGAATTTCCAATAATTTAATATTTTTCAACTTTATATCCCTCCATTTCTAAATATTTCTTTAATTTTTTTCTAGTCCTTAGTAATTTCACACTTATATTTGTTTCTGTCATTTCAAATCTCTTAGAAAGATTTTTTACTGATTCATTTAGAAAATATCTTCTAATAAATAAAACTTGGCTTTCAACATCTTGTTTTTCTAAAAATTCATTTATTAAATTCGATAACTCATTTTTATAAAATTCATCGTCTAAACTATAACTACTTGAAATCTCATAATCTATTTCATTTAGTGATTCTTCATTCTTTCTATGATTAGCTCTATATTTATCTATTGAAATTTGCCTTGTTATTTTACATACAAAAGATTTTAAATATGTTGGTTTATATGGAGGTATTGTTCTCCATATTTTTAAATATGTATCATTAACACTTTCTTCTGAATCTGCATCATTTTTCAAGATTGATGATGCTAAACTATATAATAATTCATTGTATTTTGTTTTTAATTCTGCAATTCCTATTTCATTTCTATTATAGATTAGATTTACTATGTCTAAATCTTCCATATTTCCTCCTCAATTTTGCTTTCATATATAATAACGAATATAATCTAAAAATCTTACAAATATTTTAGCATAAAAAAAGAATTTCTAAAATTATTATCTAGAAATTCTTAATACTTTAATTTTTTTCTGTTATTGTTACTTTTAAGTTTTTATCAACAGATACATCAAAGTTTTTTGTTTCAGCCACATCAGAACTTACCAAACTTTTTAATTCAAATTTAATTGTAGTTGTTCCTTCATTCAATCCTTCAAATATGTAATGTATTTCTGTTCTTCCACCAAGCATTACTTCTTCTGAATCATCATTTATGACTTCTTTTGTTTCTTTAAATTTTATAATACTTGTGTCTGCTATTGTATATTCCCAGTCATATGGTATACTTCCTTGTGCCTCAACAACAACTTCTGCAGTTCTATCAGATATATTTGTTGGGTTTGAATTTGATTTATCTGGACTTTTTACTCCTATACATATTCCTATTATTACAATTGCTAATATTATGATTCCAGAAATTATTCCTTTCTTCATTTTTTCGCCTCCTATTTTTCTGTTCTCATTATTAGTAACGATTGTAATAAAAAAATCTTACAATTTTTCAAAAAAATGTACTTATATTCTGTAATATAAATTGTAATTTGTAGAGATGATTATAACATAAAAAATTACAAAATTTCAAATAATTCACACTAAATAAGAGTTACTATTTTGAAGTAACTCTTTAAAATAAAAGGGGATGTTTGTGCTAACTGCTTGTTCTACAGTTAGCACTGTTCTTATAATGTATTAATCCAATTATCAATTTCATCTAATGAAGTAATCAATTTTCTTGCTCTATAATCTCCTGCATCATACAAAATATTTAATCCATCTTCTACTTTTGAATTAGGACATAATTTCTTAATTTCTATAAAAGTTCTTCCAATCCAACCTGCATTTGTTGCAAAAGGTTTTATTGTTTTTCCTGATAAGTCATTTTGACTTAAAAAAGTTCTTATGGCTGGAGCTGCTCTATACCACCATACAGGAGTGCCTAATATTATTTCATCATATTTGCTTAAATCAACATTAATAGCTTGAATCTTTGGTAAGTGATTACTTGCCTCGCTATTTTGCTCATCATCTACAACTTTATTGTAATCTTTTGAATATGGAATAACTGTTTTAATTTCTAAAATATCACAATTTATCTTTTCTTTAATTCTATTTGCTATTTCTTTTGTGTGATTCGTATATGAAAAGTAAACTATTAATTTATTCATTTTCATTTTTCTCCTTATAATTTAATTATTTTTGTCCATCAAGATCTGGTTTCATTTGAGCATAACTTGCAACTTTTTCTGGTGTTCCCTCATAATATCTTTTATTTTTATTGATAGCTGCTATTTGTTTCATTTCATCTTCTGTTAGTTCAAAGTTAAAAATATCAATATTAGCCTTTATATGTTCTTCTAGTCTTGCACCAGGTATAACAATATTATTTTCTTGAATGTGCCATCTTAATATAATTTGAACATTGCTTTTTCCATATTTTTCTGCTAGTTTTGTAAATATTGGTTCATTTATTAAGTTACTATCCCCATGTCCTAATGGATACCATGCTTGTATTTTTATATCATTTTTTGCTAGAAATTTCTTCATTTCTGTTTGTGGGTAATAAGGGTGTGCTTCTGTTTGCAAAACTGTTGGTTTGATTTCACAATTATCTAATATTTCTTGTATTTGTGTTTCATTAAAATTAGATAGTCCTATTGCTTTTATTTTTCCCTCCTTAACTGCCTTTTCCATTAATTTATAAGCATACATATAATTTCCTGATGGTTGATGTAGTAATAATAAATCAATATAGTCTGTACCTAATCTTTCTAGTGTTTTATCTATTTGGTCATCTTCTTCATAAAAGGCAGGCCATAGCTTTGTTTCTATAAAGATTTCTTCTCTTGCTATGCCAGACTTTTTTATTGCTCTACCAACTGCTTTTTCATTAACATAGGCATTTGCTGTATCTATTAATCTATATCCATTTTTTAAGGCATGATATACTGAATTTTCAGCCTCATCTGGTGTAAGCATAAATGTTCCTATTCCTAACTTTGGCATTTCAATACCATTATTTAATTTTACTTTTTCCATTATAAATTACCCTCTTTCTTATTTTATACTATCTGTCCAATTTTTAATTGTAGACTCTGATGGTCTTTCATTAAATCTTTGTCCGTTTTTCCAATCTCCTCCATTGGCTTCTTGTTCAAGTAATTTTCCACTTTGTCCTAGACCACTTGATGCAGAAGTGCAAAATGGAATTACTGTTTTTCCATTAAAGTCATTTGCTTTTACAAAAGTGTCTACTGGCCATGCAGCTATTCCCCACCATATTGGATAACCAATTAATACTGTATCATAATCACTCCAATTATCTACTGTGTCCTTTTTTAATTTAATATCTCTTAATGATTCATCATCATGTTCTTTTGAAACTCTTGAATTTCTATTAGTCCAATTCAAATCTTCTTCTGAATATTTTTCCTCTGGCTCTATTTCAAAAATATCTGCATTTAAGTTTTGTGCAATTTTTTCTGCAACTGCCTTTGTATGATTTTGTGCTGAATAATATACAACTAATGTTTTACTTCCACTTTTTGTAGTATTTTTTTCTTGTTCGCTGTTTGTCATATCTTCCTCATTTTCTTTTTGTTCATTCTCTCCTACGAGCATATTATCATTTTCACTACCATTCATAGCTGATAGAGCATTATTTTTTGTATTGTGACGGCTGATTATAATAACTCCTGCAACAACTGCAATAATTGCTAATATTGCAACTATAATTCCTATTAATACTTTTTTATTCATTTTCAAATCTCTCCTTTTATATATTTTTACCAATTACTGTTTCCAAAAGCATATAACCATTGAAAACTATGTGTTAATGTATAAATAAAGTAAACTGTAATTCCTATAACAATGAATATATATATTATATAAATTGCTTTCTTAAATTTTTCATTCTTTACTTTTTTGAATATTCTATCTAAATGTAATCCTAGATGAATAAACATTGTTATAATTGCTAATCTTCCTAAAATTAGATGTGTAAGTACAAGACCTAAACTACTACTCATGTGAAAATTAAATACTTCATTTGCTATTAATATTCCACAAATAATTGCTCCTAAATATATTATCATTATAAGAATATCTATTATATACATGATTTTAGTTTTTGTATTGGTCTTTTTAAAATTTTTTGTTACTTGCTTTATCCATTTAAAGTTTAATAAAATATGAATTATAATAAGGATAGCCAAAGCAATTCCTAATATTTCGTGCATTAGATTTCCTATTAGTCCTATATTGAATAAAGCAATCGTAATTATAAATAATAAAATATCAATTATTATTTTTAATTTCTTCATTTTTCCCCCTTTCCTTATTATTATAAATATTTTGCATAAAATTCTTTTAATTTATTAACTACTTGTTCTACATATTCTGGTTTCCAATAAGTTTGAATATGTGTTGCACCATCTATTAAAAATAATTCTTTGTTCTTTGTTCCGGTTAGCCCTTTCATAGCATCCTTCTGTCATATATAGTGTATCTGCCATTTTCCCTGCCATCATAAGTAATGGTTGGTTTATCATTTCCATTCCTACTCTTGCATCAAAACTGAATAAATCAATATTTGAAGATAATGTATAAGCAAAACTTGATCCTGTATGTTTATGTGTAATTCCATAATACTCATATCCATCTTTGTATAAATCAAAAGGCATTTTTTTAGCTTCTTCTGGAGTCATGGTATCTAACATATTTGTTGTATATCTTACTTCTTTTCCAGACATTTCATCTTCTCTAGCTTCGTAAGCTTCTTTTAATCTTTCTGTTATTGTGTTTATTTGTGAATCTAAAAATCCATTTTTCCTTACTATTCCTGTATTGAAAGCTGATAGAGTAGCAACTGCTTTTATCCTTTTATCTGTTTGTGATGCTCTTAATGTGTAGCCACCACCTCCACAGATTCCTAAAATTCCTACTCTAGTTCTATCAACACCTTTATAATTTACAATATAATCTATTGCCCTATGTATATCTTCAACTCTATTTTGTGGTTTATCTGTATTTCTTGGCTCTCCTTCTGATTTTCCTTGATATGCTGCATCAAAAGCCATCGTGATATACCCTAGCTCTGCTAGTTTTTGTGAATATAGTCCTGCAACTTGTTCTTTTACTCCTCCATTTGGATGTGCAACTACAACAGTAGGATATTGATTAGTTTCATCAAAATTTGCAGGTGTATAAACATTTGCTGAAATTTTTAAGCCATTTAACATATAATTAACTGAATGAATATTTACTTTTCCAATCTCATTTTCTGTAATTGCTCCATCATAGACTAAACCAAATTGGTTTTCTTCTTCTTTACTCATTTTAAGTACCTCCCATTATTTTTATAGTTTCAATTACTATATTTTAATTTTTTCTTTTGCTTGACTAATTAATTTTTTTGTTTTACAATGGAATTATATCAGTCGGTAGTTACTGTCGGTCAATAGTTTTTTAAAAATTTTTTAATTTTTTTGGAGGTATAGATATGTATTCAATGAAAGAAACCTGTGAAAAGGTTGGTATGACTTATGAAACACTAAAATATTATTGCAATGAGGGATTAATTCCTAATGTAAAAAGGAATAAAAATAATTATAGAATTTTTGATGACAATAATATTTCCTGGATTAAAAGTTTAACTTGTTTAAAAAAATGCAATATGAGTATTGAAGAAATGAAAGAATATCTTGATTTATGTTTAAAAGGAGAATCTACTATCCCTGAAAGACAAGCTATTTTAGCTGTAAAAAAAGAACAGCTTTTGAAAGAAATGTCTAACTTGCAAGAGAGCCTTGACTTTTTAAATTGGAAAGAAAATTTTTATAATGATGTACTTTCTGGAAAAACTGAATATTTTAGTTACTTAATTGATACTAACCAAAAGTAGTAAAAAAAATCAGTCTGTATTTTGCACAAACTGATTTCTTTTTTTATTTATTTCATATCTAATCCATCTTTAAAAGCATTTCCTACAACATCTCCTAATACTCTATAAGTATTACTTACCATGTCAAATGCTATTATTTGCATTTTTTCCACATCAATACTGGAAGTGGCAGAAAATTCATTTTACTTCATAAATCTTTTCTCATCTAAATCCCTCCATTTAATATTTTATATATGACCTTATTTTATCATAACTCTTATTAATTTATAATCTATTTTACCAATTTTTCTTATCTTTATTATGGTCTTGATTTTCTCTCCTTGTTTTTACTGTTTCATCAAACCATTTTACCATTTCTGGATCATAGTGATTAAAGAAACTACTTGTTTTTGTATCTAATTTTGCAATTTCTTCCATATCTTCTTTTGAAAGTTCAAAATCAAATATATTAATGTTTTCTTTTATTCTTTCCATTAAGGTTGATTTTGATAGCACCACTACATTTCTTTGTGTTAGCCATCTTAATATTACTTGTGCTATTGATTTGTTGTATTTATCTCCAATTTTCTTTAATGTTTCATTTTGGAACATATTGTTTCTACCTTCTGCAAACGGAGCCCATGCTTCTATTTGTACTCCAAATTGTTCCATGTTTTTCTGTGCCTCAAATTGTGCATTAAATACATTTGTTTCTACTTGATTTACCTGTGGAATAGTTTTTCTTTCAAATAAGCAAATATCACTTAATCTATCTGGATAAAAGTTACTTACTCCTATCGCTTTTAGCTTTCCTTCTTTATATAATTCTTCTAATGCTCTATAAGCTCCATAATAATCTGCAAAAGGCTGATGCAATAGCATTAAATCTAAATAATCTACTTTTAGTTTTTTCATTGATTTTAAAACTGATTCTTTGCACTTTTCATATCCATAGTTATCTATCCAAACTTTTGAAGTAATAAATAATTCTTCTCTTTTTACAAGTCCATCATTTATAGCTTTTTGAATAGCATTTCCTACTTCTTCTTCATTAAAATAACTTTGTGCTGTATCAATCAGTCTATATCCTGCTTTTATAGCATCCATTACAATTCTTTCACATTCTTCTTTATTTACTTGATACACTCCAAAACCTGCTTTTGGCATTTTAACTCCATTATTTAAAGTTATATATTCCATCTTTTCATCTCTCCTTTAATTTATATTTTTTGTTTTACTAATTTGAATTATATCAGTCGGTTGTAACTATCGGTCAATAGTTTTTTTGAAATTTACAAAAAAAGAAGAAATAAAAACTTCCTCTTGGATTAAAAGCAAATAATTTTCTCAAATTATTTGCTCTAAAAATTACTATCTTGTGTTTAGATTATATCTCAATGGGCAGATAATTTTCAACTGAATTACTTGCCCTACTTATTGTAATTTCTCGCTATCATTAACATGACTCTTTCTCAACTTTATTCAAATAGAAATTATATATTTTATTGTTTGCTATATTCATAAGTTTAGCTAATATTATGCTTAATCCAATTACTAGAATAGCATATAAATAATCAACTCTACAATAAAAGCGAGGATTTCTCAATAAATACATAACTAATCCATGATATAAATAAATTTCAAAAGATATATTTCCCAAAAAAGTAAATACCTTATCATTTAATCTCACTTTTTCTAATATAGTAAACAATACAAAAAGTAATGCTATACAAATAATATTCATATTTATAACAGGAATAGGCTCTCTCATTATATCGTCTGCTAGATCTGTATCGTTTATTATATCCATAATGGCATATCCACTTGTGAGGAATTGAATCCCTATTATTGCAAACAATATAATTGAAAGCATAATTGCATATCTAATTATTTTATTTTTGTCTTTTAATGTTATTGCATATTTTTCTTTATAACTTGCCCAATATATACCTATAAAAAATGCAAAACAAGAATTAACCCACCAATTATTAAAACCTAAAATATTATTAACAACTATGCAATATAAAATAGTTCCACCAAATACTGCAATATTTATCATTTTTTTCCTTTTTAGAAACTTAGCTGATAAATAAAAAACTACATATAAAATAATAATTGCTAACACATACCACGAAAATCTTACAACTGGCTCTCCTTCAACTAAAGAATTAAAAACTTTTCTAGGTGTTAATTGTCCAGTTAATAGATATATTAAAATAGTAAATATAATTGCTATTATATATGGTATAACTATTTTCATTATTCTTTTATTCAAAAAGTCTTTTAGATAATTTTCTTTTTTTAGATAGCTTATCATTAGTCCATATCCTGAATAAAAGAAAAATGCTGAAACTGCAATAACTCCTACTATTGTAAATACTTTAAGTAGAATTGTTTCTTTTATATAAATAGACAAGTGGTGTATTATTATCAATAATGCCAATAGTCCCTTTATTTTATTACTATTGTATTTATCCAATACATCATTATTTGCATTAAAAATAGATTTTCTTTTTATTATTAGGCATATAATTCCTATTAAAACTATTATATCTACTATGTTAATATTAAATATTGCTACATCATTGGGTAATGGATAAATAATGTCTGATTTTATTGTTGGTAACATATACTTTGTTCTCCTATTACTACTAATAAATACATATTAAAGTAAGCGATAACTTACTAATTGTAATTTATAGTTATCAACTATACTTATTTTTCAATTTTCTTATATACTCTATCTTCAACATATATCATCATTTGATTATATCTTACTACATAGAAAAAAGTTGCTAATATTCCAGATATAGTTCCTATTAAATAACCTTCTGCATTTTGTAATTTTAATGCAATGATAACTACTAGCCAAGCAATTATACATAGAGCAATATCGAATATATGCTCTTTTAACCATTTCTTTTTATGAAACTCTATTTTTTCATTTAGAGTAAATGTACTATTTGTGTTATATTTTTTCATTTCTACATTGTGCAATAAATTTTCCTATTTTTACTTGATCCATAATAATTACCTCCTACAATAAGGATAGTATATTTTATAAATTTTGTTTTTACCATAGATGTAGAATACAATATGGGATGTTTGTTAATCATCTTAATTTTATAACTGCAATCTCTGGTCTATTAAATAGCCTTATACTGATTGGATAATTCCCAAGTCCACTTGATACATATAAATAAGAATTATTTATACTATATAATCCTTTAATATAATTTGTTTCTACATTTAATCCTTTTTGTACTATTTCTGGAAACCATATTCCTCTATTTATTATTGCACCTAAAAATGGAAGTCTAACTTGTCCTCCATGTGTATCTCCACATAATGATAAATCAATTCCAAATTGTTCAAATTCTTCAAAGTTTGAAATATGTGCTAATAAAATGTTGTACTCTTCTTTATTAATTTCAAAAGCATTTTTCAAATCAAAAGTTGCTGAATAGTACTGATTTGTTATACCATATAAATTTATTTTTGTATTTTTTATGGCTATTGTTTCTTTTTTATAATCTAGAACATTTACTTCGTTATCTTTTAAATTTTGTATGAATTTTTCATCACAATCATGTTCTCCATTTACAAAATATACTTTATATGATTTTGCTAGTTCTTTGAGTAGCTTTAAAGCTATTTGTTTGCCTTTTTCATCTTTTGCTGTATACATATCTCCTGTTACACAAATAATATCAGGTTTTTCTTTTTCTATTTTTTTAATAAGTTCTTTGTTATTTCTTCCAAATGAACTTCCATGCAAATCTGATATTTGAATTATGGTTATTTCATCTACTATTTTTTCACTTTCTATTATTTCATAATTAGTTTTAATTGTAAATGTATTAAAATACCATATTATCAAACCTGCACATATTATTATTATTAAAATAATAAATTTTTTCTTTTTCATTTTTACCTCATTTACTTAATTCTATATAAAACTCAATAAATTCATTGTCATTTTTAGCATAAATTTTTCCATTATGTAGTTCAATAATTTGCTTTGTAATTGCAAGTCCTAATCCTGCTCCCCCTGTGCTAGATGTTCTTGATTCATCTGCTCTATAGAATTTATCAAATATTTTTTCCAATTTGTATTCTGGAATTTTATCTCCTTTATTTTTAAATACAATTTCTATTTTATCTTCATATTCTTTTATATCTATTTTTATAGTTGTATTTAGATAACTATAATTAATAGCATTCTTTAATAAATTTCCAAATGCTCTTGCTAACTTATCTCCATCTCCCATAAATTGAATAGCTTTCGGCTTATTTAAAATACATTCTAACTTTTTTTCTTGTAACATTGGATAAGATTCTTCTACAAGCTGTTCTAACAAAAATACCAAATCTATATTTTGTTTAGTAATAGGCATTGATTGTAAATTATATCTTGTAATATCAAAAAATTGATTTGTAAGTTCTTCTAATCTTAAAGATTTTTTTAATGCTATATCCATATATTTCTTTTGCAAATTTTCAGGTATTTCTTTTTCATCAGTAAGCAAAGTTAAATATCCTATAATTGATGTGAGTGGTGTTTTTAAATCATGTGCCATATACATTATTAAGTCATTCTTTTTTTGCAATGCTTCTTTTGCCTTATTTTGATTTGACACCAAATCAACTCTTATATTGTTCAATTTGCTTTCTAATAGTATTAAATCATTTGATAACTTTACTTCCTTCTCTGGTTCTTTTATTATCTGATCCATAGCTTTTATTATTTCTACCATATTATTACTTGTATTTCTGATAACAAAAAAAGATATAATTGCAAATATTACTAAATATGTAATTCCAAGTAAGATTATCTTATTTGCTACGCACCAATAGTATATATCTCTACTTACACTTGCTAAACTGTCTGCTAGTTCATCATTATACACTCCATCTATTAATACTGAAAATGATATAATCGCAACTAAACTATATAATAATATTTTTATGACAGATTTTCTTGCTATACTATTTTTTAATTTTATAAATTCCTCATTTTTCAATTTTATATCCAACTCCCCATACTGTTTTTATAAATTTAGGATTTTTTGTATTTTCTTTTAACTTTTCTCTTATTCTTCTAATATGCACCATTACCGTATTATTATTTTCTAAATATTTTTCTTTCCATACTTTTTCAAATAGTTCTTCAGAACTTACTACATTTCCTCTTTTTTGTGCTAAATATAATAATATATCAAATTCCATAGGTGTTAATTCAATTTGCGTTTCATATAACCTGCAAATATGCTTATCTTGATCTATTTCTAATCCATTTATATAAATAATATTTTCTTCGCTTTTTTCATTGTATTTTGTATATCTTCTATATGCAGATTTTACTCTTGCAATTAATTCCAATGGGTTAAATGGTTTTGTAATATAGTCATCTGCTCCCAAAGTTAAGCCTTGTATTTTATCTTTATCTTCAATTTTGGCAGTTAGCATTATTACTGGAAAGTTGAGTCCTTTATCTCTTATCATTTTACATATTTTAAATCCATCTACATCTTTTATCATTACATCTAAAATTGCAAAATCTAATTTTTGATTTTCGATACATTTTAGTGCTTCTTTAGAATCATAAAATTTAAAAACATTATAGTTTTCATTCTTCAGATAAACTTCCACCAAATCTGCAATTTCTTTTTCATCATCTAATACTAAAATATTCATTTTTCCCCCTCATTTCTGTTTCAATATTTTATCATAATTTTTTAATATTTCCAACACTCTTATTGCTTTTAAGGAAATGTTAAGATTTATTTAATTATTTCTTAAAACTTATTTCTATTCTGAGTTTTATACTAGAAATATATTAAAAGAAAAAGGAGAAAGTAAAATGAAGAAAAGAAAAATATTAATGTTATTAATAATAATTTTGGGAATGTTTATATTTTTTAGAAATATCTCGTTTAATAATATCTCTTATAGATTAAATAAATTTGTTTCTAAAATAACTAATACTTCGGAATATAAAGCAATAAAGCAAGATATAAATAAAAATTATTCTGGAATTGGTCAAGAAAAAGTAAAAAATAAAGATGGCTATTTTACTACATTTACTACTATTGAAAATCATAAAAAAACTTATATTGAATATAAACAAAATGCTGATTCTTCTTGGAGTAATAATCAATATTGGGGTGGTACTATGGCAGAAAATGGCTGTGGCATCACTGCACTTGCAACTATTTTAAGTGGATATAATAAAAATTATACTCCAGAAGATCTTAGACAACAATATTATCCTAAATTAAATTATGACATACTTTCAAAAGAGTTATCTAATACATTTAATATTAAAAATACAGATTTTTACTATGATAGTGTTCATTTATCTAAAGAAAAATTGCAAGAGCATTTAGAAACAAACCGACCTATTTTAGTTTGTGTATGGAATCAGCCTCATGATAATCGTTGGACAACTAGCTCACATTATATGGCTTTACT
>UMKL01049914.1_pt1 | contig 13325 bp, 7 predicted proteins | sample 1966241 | NCBI WGS metagenome assembly UMKL01 (sample SAMEA4836170, study PRJEB28245) | human gut metagenome | biome: gut microbiome; material: fecal sample | place: Denmark | collected 2008 | reverse complement strand
TATCAATTATAAAAATTATACTAATTACACCAATTATAATTTTTAAAATTGTTGGATTTACAAATTTTATTTCTTTTTCTACAAATGGATGTATGTATTTTACAAATAAAACTCCTAATATTCCCCAACATATTGAATTACTTAAACATACTCTTCCTTTTATATTTATTTTGTGGTCTGAATAATCCCAATATTTGGTTTTAAATATTTTTTCTAATAAATAACCTACTAAATATTCCCATAGGGACATTCCTATTAATGATACTGTAAATAATATTATAATGTTGTTACTAAATTGTCTTAAAAATAAAAACATTATAATAGCACCAATCCCATAAATAGGACATAAGGGTCCATTTAAGAACCCTGTATTTATTATCTTTTTTTCTCTATAACTTCTATATACACTTTCTAAAATCCATCCAGCAATTGAATATATTATAAAATATGTCCATAAATTAAATATATTATTTTCCAATTTTTTCCCCTTTAGCTTATTTTGTAACTTTTGCTGCTCTATATTCAGTTATTCCATCTGTATTATAAACAGTTACTTCTATTATATTATCACCTGTTTGTAATTCCATTGGTAATGTGCAATCAAATTCTGTTTTATTATCTATATTAATTACAAATTTTTGACTATCATCTTGATTTAATCTTATTTCTATTTTTGTAAGACCTACTTCATCTGATGCTGATAGTGTATAATGTTCTTTTGCATCATCTGTATCTATTACTACTTTTGGTTTTGATACACCTTTTATTGTTTGCTCTTTTGTATCTGTTTTGTTATCAATATCTACAACTACAACTTTTAATGTATGTGTTCCTTTTTTAGCATCAATCTCTTGTTCTATTTTTGTATCATTAATTTGTATTGTTGTTTCATCATCGTCATCCCATCTGTAAGTCATATAAGATATTGTTTGGTTGCTTTCACAAGTTATTTTTATTTTATTTCCAGCTACTTCAAAGTTTATATTACTTTGTGTTTCATAATCTTTTTTGTATGTTACTTCTTCACCATCTTCATCTGTAACTATTATATTTAATGTATTTTTTCCTGATGGAATATTGATTTCTTTTTCTATATATTTTCCATTATTTCCTTGTATTGTTTGTTTTGCTTCATCATTCCATCCATATTCTACTTTTTGTATATTTTTTTGTTGTCCTAGTACTTTTAATAATAGTATTGTATCTGTCTTGTTTTCTAATGATATTGTTGGTTTTGCAGTTTCTTTTACTTCTCCTGATTGGTTTGTATAAATTACATAAGCTCCTGTTCCTATAATAAATACTCCAAATATTATTAAAAATATAGCAAATATTTTTAATATTTTGCTTGTTTCTACTGGCTTTTTATTTTTTGTTTTTTTATAATTTCTACCATTGTCATTTGGCATATTTGTAGAAAGTATTTGATTCATATTTTTCACCTCTATATTTCACTCAAAAAAATTATAACACACCTAATTTTAATTGTAAACGGTTTAAACCAAAAAAAATAAGATAGGTCAATGCCTATCTTATTTTATATTTTATAATACAAATTTCTTTATTAGAATTATTCCTCCAGCTATTGTGATTAATACTGAAAATCCTAAAGTATAGTATATTTTTGCTTCACCTGTTGAAATTGATATTAATACTGGTGCATCATCTTGGTCATCTTCTCCTGGTACTTTATTGTCTGGAGTTGAATCTATATCATGTGCTCCTTTATCATTGTAATCTTCAGATATTTCAGCAATATTTGTTTTTAATCCTAAATTGTCTTTTCCATTAATCCAAGTAAGTGTAACTTCTACATCTGCACTTTCTCCTGGTTGTAATAATTTGTTTTCTAATAATTTTGTTGATATTACATTATTCCCTTCATCTGTCCATCCTTTGTTGTCTTCTGCTACAAATTTTAATCCTTCTGGTACATAGTCTGTGATTTCTTTTGCATATCCTGCAATATCTCCTTGGTTTGTTATTCTTATTGAATATTTAAATTTAACTGTTAATGAACTTAATTTCTTTCTATTTAATTCAACTTTAACAACTGGTTCTGGGTCTTGTTCTGGTGTATGTCCTGTTTGTGTAACAGTTTCTTTTCCATTTTCAACTACAATTGCTTGTGTAACCCATTTTCTTAATGCTAAGTCAAAATATGTTAATTTAATATATTCTTTATCTTGGTCATCTTCTCCATCATTCCATTTATCTGGAACTGAGTCGATATCATCTACTGGTTTTCCGTTTTTGTCTGTATCATCAGAGATTTGTGCAGAGTTTATTATTATTTTATCTGATGTATTTGGTTCTACAACCTTAAATGCTACTTGAACATCTGCATAATCTGGATTTGTTTCTGATATTTCTTTGCTACTATCAAAAGCTGTTAACAATGCTGGATTTTCTTTTATTTCTGTGTTTTCTTTCATTCTAGCTTCGCCTTGTTCTTTTGATAAGTAATCTGTTGTTATTTTTACTGCTTCTGAAACTTTTGTTGTTTCTTTTCCATCTTTGTCATACATAATCCATCTATATTCTTTGTTTAATTCATTTTCTGGTAAATATTCTAGTCCAGCTGGTAAATCATCAGAAATTTTAGATGCATAACCATCTACTTCACCTTCGTTATACACTCTTATTGTATATACTACAGTATCATTTGTTACAACTTCTACTGGTTCTTTTGTATGATTATATGTTATTTTATTATTTCCTTTGTCATAACTTACTTCTGGTATTCTATTTGTTACTTGTTTGTCATTTACTCCTGTAATGAATTTTCTTAATGCTAAGTCAAATGGTTTGATTATTACTTTTTCAAAGTCATCATCATCTTCTTGACCTGGTACATATGAACCTTTTTCATCATCTTTATATTTTGGTAGTTCTTCATCACTTGGTAATTTTACATTATTTTCTGATGAATCTCTATCTGTTATTGAATTTTTATTTTCGTCTTTGTATATTGTTATATCAGCAATATTTGTAATGTTTTCAGAAGTTTTTGCTGTGTCTTTTACTCTACACATAATTGGAACTTCTTTGTATGATAATACTATTGTTCCATCTTCTTTTGTTGTTGTTTTTCCAATCATATGACTATCCAAGTATTCTGTGGTTACTGTTCTTCCATCTTCTGAAACTTTCCATCCATATTGTTTGTTGAAATCACCTTCAACATATTCTAAGTATGATGGTAAATGGTCTTTTATTTGACTTGCATAACCATTTATATCTCCTTCATTGTATACTCTTAACATATATACTACAATGTCACCTTTATTTACTTCAACTGGTTCTTTTGTATGGTTATATGTTGCTGTTGTTATTAGTTTTCCATTTGCACCTGTTGTATTTAATTTTGATGTATCAACTATTGGTGCTCTTGTATATGTTCCATCTTGATTTTTTAAGTAATCTGAATCTTCTATTTTTGTATCACTACTTACAGCTATTATGAATTTTCTTAATGCTAAATCAAATGATTGTAATTTTACATTATCATAATCTTCATCATCTTCATATTTAACCCATTTATCTGTATCTGAGTCTCTATCTGTTACTTCATTTCCATCACTATCTGAATCTTTTGTAATTGCTGCTTCATTTCTTATTATTGTTCCTGTTGTATCATCTGATGTTACTTTTAAGTATACAGATACTTCTTTATAGTCTGGATTTTTATCATTAATTGTATTTGTATAATCTTTTGTTGCATCAAAGGCTTTTATTAAGTTAGCTCCTTCTGTTGCAACTTCTGCTCCTTTTCCTTTTGCTAAATAATCTGTTTTTATTGTTTCTACTTTATTTGTATCTTTATTTACTGTTCCAAAATCCCAAATTCCTTGGTTATATTCAATTGCTGTTTTTTCTGAATCTGTTAATGTTGTGTCAGCTTTTAATTCTTCATCTGTTTTTTCTGACCATATAAATTCTAGTCCATCTGGAATATCTTCTGTTATTTCTGAAGCATATCCATCTATATCTCCTTCGTTATATACTCTAAATGTATATTTTACAATATCTCCTTTTTTTACTGATACTGGTTCTTTGTTTAATTTATATGTTGCTGTTGTTGCTGTTTTATTTGCTAAGTTTGTTATATCAACACTTTCAATTCTTTCTGGTACTTTTGTTCCATTTACTTCAACAATTCTCTTTATTAATTTTAAATCGAATGCTGCTGGGTTTAATACTAATTTTTCAAAGTCATCATCATCTTGTTGTCCTTTATAATAATATGTAGAATCTGTTAAATCTTCTTTATTATTATTTCCTGTATAATTTGACATATTGTCTTTGTTTACACTTGGTGCTGTTGATGGTTCAGAATCTAAGTCTTTACCTTTTTGATTTGTTATTGTTACATTATCCACTGCATCAAATTCTTCTGCAATCCAAGCAACATTTGTTAATATTTTTTTGTTGCTAGAATCTGGTTTTGCTGTTACTTCACATTCTATTTCTATTGTTTCTGATTTTAGATTTCCTTCTGTATATGCTTCTAAATTTGTTGTGTTATTAGCATTTCTTGTAATTGTTACTTGATTTGATGTTTCGTTGTAACTTGTTGTAAATCCTTCTGTATTTATTTTGCTATATTTTAAACCTGTTGGTAATTGGTCTATAATTTTTGTAGCTCTACCAGATTTTTCTCCTTCATTATAAACTGTTAATTTATATGTTACTATACTTCCTGTTTTTACTGTTACAGGATCTTTTTTGTGTTTATATGTTGCTGTGTTTGTTGTTTCTATTGTACTTTCATCTATGTTTGGAACTCTTGAATTATTTCCTGTAAGTTCTACACCATCTACTTTTGTTATATATTTTCTTAATGCTAAGTCAAAATCTTTTGTTTCTGGTATTTTTTCTAATGATATTATTGGTTGTGTATTTTCTTGTTTGTTTGGATCTGCATTAGAATATAATGTTACTTTGGTTTTTGGTGTTGCTGTATTGTTTGCATATGCTGTTGCATTTGTATTTGCTGTTGTTATTAAGTAATTATATAATTTTACAGCTTGTTCTTGTCTTTGTAAACCTTCTCCAATTTGCTCACCTTGATCACTAAATGTTAAATTATAATCACTTAAACTTGTATATTGTTTATTATTTTGAGACATTTCTAATGTTCTATAAAATAGCCAAGATGTCTTGTTATCACCATAATTGTTAAATACTCTTTCAAATAATGCATCATCATGGTTTGTATAATACCATATTGCAGCTTGTTGTACAGCTTCTATATCATCTTCTGTTAGTGCTACTGTGTAATCTTCTGCATCAATTCCAGCTTGTGTTAATAACGCTGATTTTTCTTCCGCAGTTGAAACACCTTTTAAATATATAATATCAGTTAATGCTAATAAATTATTATAATATCCATTATTTGCTATGCTTTGTAATACTGAATTCCCTGAAGAAGCTAATGCTGCTTGTTCAGTTTTTAAATCATACGTAATATTATATGTAGCTATTTCAGCAGTATTTTGAAACCCTATTCCTGCTCTTACACAATAAAAATTTCCATCAATTCCGTTCTCATCTACTACATTACTTGAATATTTCTTTATATTCCAAATTTTAGTTCCAACAATTGATTCTGTTGTTGAACCATTTGCTAATGGATTATTGATTGCATACCCCATATTTTCTGGAGTTGTTCCTGTTCTAAATTCTTCTACGCCAAAATACACTGGTGTTGCTAATGGTGTTACTGCTTTGCTTTTAGTTGCAAATGTAGCTACCATCATCATTGAAATTAAGCTTATTAATAGCACTCTGATTTTTTTACTTTTCATTAAAAATCTTCTCCTTTTATAAAATTATTTTTATAACATAAATATATTTTATTGCATGCAACTGCCGAAGTCAATAGCTTTATATCACTTATTTATTATATGTTTTTTATGTTCTCTAATTAGCTACGGAAACCCGTTTCTTCAAAGGCACTATTTTTTTACAGTTACATTATAATTATATTACATTTTCATTGCAAAATCAATGTTTTATGTAAATAATTTAAAGTTTTTATTGATTTCCGTAAGCTTTCATGTCTTTTTAATAATAATCACTCATATTTTTTTGTTTTTTCTATATTATTAAAATAAGAGGTGCATTATGAAGAGAATTATTCCTATTTTTATGTTTTTTATTTTTATTAGCATGTTTGTTTATGTTTCATTTGCTGATGATATAGATAATGAAACTATAGATGTTAGTACTGAACTCAATTCATTTACTGATACATCTGCAGAACCTATAAAAGAACCAGATGTTAATTCACGTGCTTGTGTAGTTATTGATAGAAAAACTAACAGTGTATTATTTGGTAAAAATGAGAATTCTAAAAAGAAAATGGCTTCAACTACTAAAATCATGACTGCAACAATTATTATAGAAAAATGTAATCTAAGTGATACTATAGAAATTTCTAAAAAAGCTGCTGGAACTGGTGGTTCTAGACTAGGATTAAAAACAGGTGATAAAATAACAATTCTTGATTTATTGTACGGATTAATGCTACGTTCCGGAAATGATGCAGCTGTTGCACTTGCTGAATATGCAGGAGGAGATATTAATGGTTTTGCTGAATTAATGAATGCCAAGGCTTTAGAATTAGGACTTACTAATACTCATTTTGAAACACCTCACGGCTTAGATTCAAATGAGCATTACACTACTGCATATGAACTAGCACTACTTTCTAATTATGCTTTAAATAATCCTACATTTGCTAAGATTGTAGGCACTAAAAACTATACAATAACAATAAACGGTTCTCCCAAAGCTTTATCTAACACAAATGAACTTCTTGGAAATATGGAAGGAGTTTATGGTATAAAAACAGGTTTTACAAATGGTGCTAATCGTTGTCTAGTAACTGCCTGTAAGAGAAATAATATAGATATAATCTGTGTAGTTTTAGGTGCAGATACAAAAAAATTTAGAACAATTGATAGTATTAAATTAATAAACTACGTTTTTAATAATTTTGTTGTTTATGATTTAGAAAGTTTTGTTAATAAAAATTTTGAAGATTGGAAAAAGGATAATTTAAATACATTTATAATTAATAAAGGTCTTTCTCAAGATGTATTACTTAATATAGAAAATTTGTATATTTCAAAAGTTCCTATTCGAAAAGATTTAATTAATTCTTTTGAAATGAAAGTTGAATGTCAAAAATATTTTAAAGCTCCTGTTAAAGGTAATTCTTCTATAGGAAATATTGTGATAAGTAATTCTGGTAAAGAAATTGCTAAATGTAATATTTCTATAATGAATAATATTGATAAAAAAAATAGTTCTTATTATTTTATATATTTGTTAAAAAATATTTCAAGTATTTTTCAAAAGAATTTATTATAAAAATACCACATCATTAATTTATTAGTTAAGAAAAATCAGAATTTTTTGATTTTTTCTAAGTTAATTATCATTTTTGAAGATTTTAACTTTGTTATCAAAACAAAAAAAGAATTAAACCATTTTTATAGTTTAATTCTTTTTAGATATTTATATATTAAACATTTTCTTTTATGTAGTCAACTACATCTCCTACTGTTACAACTTTTTCTGCATCGCTATCAGGAATTTCTATATCAAATTCTTCTTCTATAGCCATTACTAATTCAACTATATCTAAAGAGTCAGCTCCTAAATCATCAATAAAAGATGCTTCCATTGTTACTGCTGTATCTGCTACACCTAATTGTTCAACTATTATACCTTTTACTTTTTCTAATATTTCTTCTGAACTCATAACTCGAGTTCACCTCCTCTCAAGTTTCTATATTAAAATATTATCTTATTTTTATAATACTTTTATATTATATGTTATTACTTTTGTCAAGTATATTTGACAATTATTTAAAATTTGTACTAGTCGTTCACATTTTTATTTGAATCTTCATTATTTTTTGTGAATTGTTCTATCATTTTGTCTACTGCTTTATTTTCAACAAATTTTTCTGCTTGAATTATTGTATATTCAAACAAGATTTCATCACTGCTTCCATGTGCTTTAACTACTGGTTTTTTTACTCCTAAGAATAATGCACCACCATATGCTTTATAATCCATTGTTTTAGCAAATCTATTTATTGCTGGTAATGATGGAATTGAAGCAATTTTTGATAATATATTTTTCATCATACTTTCTTTTAATGATTTTTTAACAAATTTTCCTAATCCTTCTGTTGTTTTTAAAAATACATTTCCAGTAAATCCGTCAGATATTATTGCATCTATTTTTCCAGAAAAAGCATCTCTTCCTTCTACATTTCCGACAAAATTAATTCCTAATTCTTCAGATTTTTCTTTTAATAATTGATAACTTTCTTTTACTAGTTCATTTCCTTTTGTTTCTTCTGTTCCTATGTTTAAAAGTCCTATTGCTGGTTTTTCAATTCCAAATGTATTTCTTAAATATATAGTTGACATTTGTGCAAATTGCAATAAATTTATTGGTTTACAATTTGTATTTGAACCACAATCCATTAATAATAATTGGCTTTTATATGCTGGTAATATTCCTGCTAAAGCTGGTCTATCTATTCCTTTTATTCTTCCAACTAATAATGTAGCTCCTGCAAGTAATGCTCCTGAATTTCCGGCAGATATAAATACATCTCCTTCATCTTGTTTTAGCATATTAAATCCAACTACCATTGATGAGTCTTTTTTGTGTTTTATTGCAACTGTTGGTTGATCTTCCATTTCTATTGTTTCTGTTGCATTCTGTATTTTTAATCTATCAGAGATTTCTTCTATTTCTTTTCCATATATTTCTTTTACTCTATTTCTTATAACTTCTTCTTTTCCAACTAATATTACTTCTGCTTTTACTTTATTTATTGCATTTACTGCACCTTTTATATTGGCATCTGGTGCATTGTCTCCACCCATTGCGTCTAATATTATTTTCACGTTTTATTCCTCCAAATCGTTTTTGTATATTTTATTTTTGATATTACTATTTTATTATTGTTTTATTGAAAAAGCAAGGTTTTTTGGGAAATTTGTTTCAAGTTCTTCTTTTTCATTTTATAAAAATATGCTCATTTTTCTGTGATAATAACTATATTTTAAAAATTCATTTAATTTACATATTCTCTAATAATTTTTATTTGTAATACACAAAATCCCCTAAAATATATTTGCAAACATATTTGCATAATTATATTCTAAGGGGTTAATTATTTATCTGTTACTTTTGTATATTCAAATGTCCATTTATATGCAGACACATTATTATAAATATAAGATGCTATACATGCTCGTATAGTATTATCAGTATTATATAATTCCCAACGAATATCCTCATTAGCTGTCAAAATTGGAAAATGATACCATATTGTGTTTTGATAAAGTTGTTCTCCATATGCATTTACTACACTATCAACATTTGTAATGAGAGTAGATCCATTCGCTGGCAAAGTTGAACCAGTAATAGTTTTTCTATATATTTTCTTTCCATCTATCCATGTTCCAATTTGTTTTTCTTCAAGGCTATATGTATTTTTATCACTATTTTCTTCTCTACTTCCTGTTGCTACAATTTCATTTATTGAATTTTCATAATCTTCAAATATTGTATTTTCTAATTCTTGAGCATTTTTACTTTCATGTTCTGCTTTCTTTGCTTTTTCAAATAGTTCTGTATTTGTTAAAGCGGCTATTGAAACACCTGCTAGTATTAATAAAATTATTATTGTTATTACTAGAGCCACAAGTGTTATACCTTTTGTATTTCTCATCATATCAATCCTCTCTTTTGTAAATTATATTTTTTATTACATTTTAATTCTACTATAACCATAAATGTAAGTCAATAATTTTCGGATATATTTTCGTATATAATACTATAAAATTTCTATTTTGAATTATTTCATGCACAAAAAAAGAGCCGAAGCTCTTTTTTCTATATATTATATAATTATTCTCATAATTATTCGATGATGTCAGCAACAACACCTGAACCAACTGTTCTACCACCTTCACGAATAGCGAATCTTAATCCTTTTTCGATAGCGATAGGAGTGATTAACTCGATTGTCATGTTAACATTATCTCCTGGCATAACCATTTCTACACCTGCATCTAATTCGATAACACCTGTAACATCTGTTGTTCTGAAGTAGAATTGTGGTCTGTATCCATTAAAGAATGGAGTATGTCTTCCACCTTCTTCTTTAGTTAGAACGTATACTTGTGATGTGAATTTTGTATGTGGATGAATTGTTCCTGGTTTACATAGAACTTGACCTCTTTCGATGTCTTTTCTATCAATACCTCTTAATAGAACACCGATGTTATCACCAGCTTCTGCTTGGTCTAATAATTTTCTGAACATTTCAACACCTGTTACAACAGTTTTTCTTCTTTCTGTTGTTAAACCGATGATTTCAACTTCGTCTTGTAATTTAACTTCTCCTCTTTCTACTCTACCTGTTGCAACTGTTCCACGTCCTGTGATTGTGAATACGTCTTCAACTGGCATTAAGAATGGTTGGTCGATTGGTCTTTCTGGTGTTGGGATATAGCTATCAACTGCATCCATTAATTCTTTCATTGGAGCATATACAGGATCGTTAGGATCTGTAGATGTGCTTTCTAGAACTTTTAATGAAGAACCTTTGATTACTGGAATTTCATCTCCTGGGAAACCATATTCTGATAATAAGTCTCTAACTTCCATTTCAACTAATTCTAATAATTCTGGATCATCAACCATATCACATTTATTTAAGTAAACAACGATGTATTTAACACCAACTTGTCTAGCTAATAAGATATGTTCTCTTGTTTGTGGCATTGGACCATCAGCTGCTGAAACAACTAATATAGCTCCATCCATTTGAGCTGCACCTGTAATCATGTTTTTAACGTAGTCAGCATGTCCTGGGCAGTCAACGTGTGCATAGTGTCTGTTATCTGTTTCATATTCAACGTGTGCTGTGTTGATTGTGATTCCTCTTGCTTTTTCTTCTGGAGCTCCATCGATTTGATCGTAAGCTTCGAATTTAGCTTTTCCTAATAATGATAAATATTTTGTAATAGCTGCTGTTGTTGTTGTTTTACCATGGTCAACGTGTCCGATTGTACCAATGTTAACGTGTGGTTTGTTTCTTTCAAATTTAGCTTTTGCCATTTTAAAATCCTCCTTATTTTTAGTTAGCCGTTCTTTTGAACGTTGCTACTTTTATTTTTTAAAATTTAATAACGTAATTTTGTTATGCACTTGCATTTTACAACATTTTCGTTAAAAATGCAAGTACTTTTTATTTTATATTAATTATTCAGCTTTTTTTCTTGAAGCAACGATTGTTTCAAGTACTGATTTTGGAACTTCTTCGTAATGAGATGGTTCCATAGAGTATGAACCTCTACCTTGAGTTTTTGAACGTAAGTCTGTTGCATAACCAAACATTTCTGATAATGGAATAAATGCATGTATTTCTTGCATTCCATCGTTTGCATCCATACCTTCCATTCTTCCTCTTCTTGAGTTTACATCTCCTATAACATCTCCCATGTATTCTTCTGGAACTGTTATTTCAACTTTCATTATTGGCTCTAAGATAACTGATTTTGCTTGTCTACATCCTTCTTTGAATGCCATAGAAGCAGCTATTTTGAAGGCCATTTCTGAAGAGTCAACTTCGTGGTATGAACCATCAACTAATGAAACTTTGAAATCTATAACTGGGTAACCAGCTAAGATACCGCTTTCAGCAGCTTCTCTCATACCTTGTTCAATTGGTTTAATATATTCTTTTGGAACAGCTCCTCCAACAATTTTGCTTTCGAATTCTATTCCTTTTCCTGGTTCTAATGGTTCCATTTCAAACCATACGTCACCGTATTGTCCTTTACCACCAGATTGACGAATAAATTTACCTTGAACTTTTACTTTATTTCTAATTGTTTCTTTGTAAGCAACTTGTGGTTTACCTACATTACATTCAACTTTGAATTCTCTTTTTAATCTATCTACGATGATATCTAGGTGTAATTCACCCATACCAGCGATGATTGTTTGTCCAGTTTCTTGGTTTGTATAAGCTTTGAATGTTGGATCTTCTTCAGCAAGTTTTGCTAAAGCTATTCCCATTTTTTCTTGAGCTGCTTTATCTTTTGGCTCAATAGCTATATCGATAACTGGTTCTGGGAATTCCATTGATTCTAGGATTATTGGATGATCTGGATCACATAAAGTATTTCCAGTTGTTACATCTTTTAAACCTACGGCTGCAGCAATATCACCAGCATAAACTTTGTCTATGTCTTCTCTGTGATTTGCATGCATTTGAAGAATTCTTCCAACTCTTTCTTTTTTATCTTTGCTTGAATTTAGAACTGTTGATCCAGATTCAAGTGTTCCAGAGTAAACTCTGAAGAAACATAATTTTCCAACAAATGGGTCTGTAGCAATTTTAAATGCTAAAGCTGCAAATGGTTCTGTATCAGAAGTTTTAGCTTCTGTTTCTTCTCCATCCATTGTTTCACCTTTGATATGTGGTATATCTAATGGTGATGGCATGTAATCAACTATTGCATCTAATAATTCTTGAACACCTTTGTTTTTGTAAGAAGAACCACATGTTACAGGAACTATTTTGTTTGCTAATGTTCCAGCTCTTAAACCTTTTTTGATTTCTTCTTCTGTTAACTCTTCACCATCTAAGTATTTCATCATTAATTCTTCGTCTTGGTCAGCAGCAGCTTCAATCATATTAGCTCTCCATGTTTCAGCTTCTTCTTTCATTTCTTCTGGTATTTCTGTTTCTACAATGTGTTCTCCTAATTTATCATCTTGGATGAACGCTTTCATTTTTATAAGATCAACTATTCCTTGGAAGTTGTCTTCTGCACCTACTGGTAATTGGATTGGAACTGCATTTGCTTTTAATCTTGTTTTTAATTGGTCAACACAAAGCATAAAGTTAGCTCCAGTAATATCCATTTTATTTACATATACCATTCTTGGTACACTATATTTATCAGCTTGTCTCCAAACTGTTTCTGTTTGTGGTTGAACTCCACCTTTTGCTGCTAAAACTGTTACAGCTCCATCAAGAACTTTTAAAGATCTTTGAACTTCTACTGTAAAGTCAACGTGTCCTGGAGTATCGATAATATTAATTCTATTATTTTTCCAGAAACAAGTTGTACAAGCAGATGTAATTGTTATACCTCTTTCTTGTTCTTGTGCCATCCAGTCCATTGTTGCAGCACCTTCGTGAACTTCACCTATTTTGTGAGTTTTACCTGTATAGAATAATATTCTCTCTGTTGTTGTTGTTTTACCA
>UMKL01033588.1_pt1 | contig 13769 bp, 11 predicted proteins | sample 1966241 | NCBI WGS metagenome assembly UMKL01 (sample SAMEA4836170, study PRJEB28245) | human gut metagenome | biome: gut microbiome; material: fecal sample | place: Denmark | collected 2008 | reverse complement strand
CCATTTGCTTTTACAAAATTAGATGACGAAAAAAGTTGAAAAAATTTGAATAATGAAGTATAATAGTAAACGACACATTTAAAGATATTAAAACGGTTTGCAAAGTATTTAGTATATAAAGAAAAATAACAGGGGAAGATTATGATAAATATACTTTTTTGTGGTAATTATAAAGTATTTGATGGAGCATTAACAGAGCTTATATCTATTACAAATAAAACAAGCGAAGCGGTAAATTGTTATATATACACAATGAATGTTTCTAGAATTAATCCGGATTTTGTTTCGATGAGTGATGAACAAATTGATTTTTTAAATAAAGTAATTAAATCAAAGAATTCAGAGAACAAAGTTACCAAAATAGATGTTACAGAGATATATGAGAAAGAATTTGGCCATGGAAAAAATGAAAACGCATATTGTACTCCTTATACTTTGTTAAGGTTGTTTGCAGATATTGTACCAAACATGCCAGAAAAGCTTTTATATTTAGATATAGATATGATGGCTGCAAAAGATATAGCAGAATTATACAACACAAATATTGAAGAATATGAGTATGCAGCTGTTAAGGAAAAGTATGGCTCTAAAATAATCAGACCAGATTACATTAATGCTGGAATGTTATTGCTAAATTTAAATAAAATTAAAGAAACGGGCTTACTAGAAAAGGCAAGAGCTTTAATAAAAAAGAGAAAATTACCATTTGCAGACCAAGATGCTATTTTCTGGAGTACTACTAGCAAACTTTTATTACCAAGAAAATTCAATGAGCAGGCAAGCTTTAGAAGACAAGATACGGTAATTTGCCATTTCTGCAAAAGGCTTATGTATAAACCATATCCACACACAGAAAATTTTAAACAATGGCAAATTGATGGAATTCATAAAGAACTAAAATGCTTTAGATTTGATGATGACCTAAATGAATATCTGGAATGGAAAAAAGAATTTGAACAAAGAGGTTGCAAATTTGAAATGATTGAGAAAAAGTAAATTATAGAAGTAAAAGATATTTATAAAAATGAAATATAGAATTAAATATTATCTGAAAAATGGAGAAAGTTGAGAACAATTTTTATAGGAGGAAAATTTAAAAATGAGCAAAAATATAGTACCAGTTTTCATGGCAGTAGATGATGGATACATTCCTTTTCTAGGAGTAGCGCTAAAATCTGTTATAGAAAACTCATCAAAAGAAAATAAATACGAGATAAAAATATTATATACAAAGGTATCGGAAGAAAATAAAAACAAAATAAAAGCATATGAAACAGAAAATGTTAGCATAGAATTTGTAGACTTAAGTTGTAAATTACATGAGATTGAGAATAAATTATACACACGTAACTATTTTTCAAATACAACATATTTTAGATTGTTTATACCAGAGCTTTATCCAGAATATGATAAAGTAGTTTACATAGATAGCGATACTGTGACTTTAGCAGACATTGCAGATTTATATAACACAGATATGGGAGATAATTTAATTGCTGGAATTCCAGACGGTGCAGTACAAGCAATACCTGTATTCCAAGAATATGTTGAAAAAGTTGTTGGAGTAATAGATTATAACAATTATTTCAATGCAGGAATTATTGTAATGAATTTAAAAGCTTTAAGAGAATACAAGTTCCAAGAAAAATTCTTATATATGTTAGGAAAAATTAAATTTGAAGTTGCACAAGACCAAGATTACATGAATAGATTGTGCAAAGGTAGAGTAAAGCTATTAGGGTTTGAGTGGAACAGAATGCCAGCAATGGGAAAACGTGAAGGAACTATTAATTTAGTACATTATAATTTAGGTTGTAAGCCATGGTACTTCGATGATGTATTATATCAAGAATATTTCTGGAAATATGCAAAAGAGACAGAATTTTATGATGAAATAAGAGCTATGAAGAGTAAATACACAGATGCAGACAAAGAAAAAGATGATGCAAATAGCTCAAGACTTATAGAATTAGCTAAATTGGAAGCTGATTGTGTTGGCGATGATAGAAGAAAATAGGAGATAGTTTTAATGGATACAAAAAAATTGTTAGCAATTTCGAAAAAGGCTAGACAAGAAAGAAAACAAGAGAAAGAAAAGAGAAGACAAGAAAAATTACAAGCAGTAGAAAATGAAGAAGAAATAGTTGAAGAAATGCTAAAAAATCAACCAATAAAAGTAAGAGAAAAGCAAGAAACAGGAAGTGCATCAGAAGAAAATGATGGGCAAATAGAGAAAGCACAAGATAGGTTGGAAGTTTTAAAGAAGATAGAAGAGTTTGAGAGAGAAGGAAAATTTGATGTAGATGTTGAAGAAGACCCTCCTACAATAGTACTAACACCAGAAAACATAGACTATCTTAGAGAAAAAATGTCTAGCAAAATAAAAAGAATATTTGCCAACGAAATGGGAGAAAGATTTCTAGATAACTTACTAAAAAACAACAAATTAATAATAAAACAAGTAAATGGAATAGAAAATTTAAACAAAGTAAAAACGGGAGCATTAATAACATGTAACCACTTTAATCCATTTGACTGTTTTACTGTAGAAAAAGTGTTTAGAATGTCTGAAAACGAAAAAGATAAAAGGCTATACAAAGTAATAAGAGAAGGAAACTATACAAATTTTCCAGGATTATATGGCTTCTTCTTTAGAAATTGCGACACATTACCATTAAGCTCAAACAAGAGAACAATGGTAAACTTTATGAAAGCAGTAGACACAATATTACAAAAAGGAGATTATATATTAATCTATCCAGAGCAAAGTATGTGGTGGAACTACAGAAAACCAAAGCCACTAAAAAATGGAGCATTCAAGCTTGCCGCAAGAAATAATGTACCAGTAATACCAATATTTATAACAATGGAAGACAGTAAACTTATTGGTGAAGACGGATTCAACATACAAGAATATACAATAAACGTGGAAGAACCAATATATCCAGACGAAAAACTAACTGAAAAAGAAAATACAGAAATAATGAAACAGAAAAACTTTGAAACCTGGAAGAATGTATATGAAAAATTTTATGAAATTCCACTAAAATACACATGTGAACAATCTGGAGAAGAAAATGTACATTGTTAAATGCTGATGGAATAATAAATATAAAACAATAAATAAAAACTGTGAAGTACTATTGCTCCACAGTTTTTTGAAAAGAAGGAGAGTACTAAAATGGAGAGAAAAACACTGTATTATAGTGATGAATTAAATGACGAACTTGCTCCAGCAACTATACAATCAAGAGTAATAGATGAAAAATTTAAATATAAAAAAGGTCCAATTTGGAACGCATGTTCATTATTTATTCAGAATGTACTAAGTATGCCAATAAAATGGGGATATTTAAGAATAAAATTTAGACATAAATTTGTTGGAAAAGAAAAACTAAAAGAATGTAAAAAACAAGGTTATTTCATGTATGCAAATCACACACAACCATTTGCAGACACATTTATACCAAGTGTTGCAGATTATCCTAAAAGAAATTTTTTAATAGTAAATCCAGTAAACATTTCACTAAGAGGAACAGGAACATTAGTCGAAATGCTTGGTGCAATTCCAATTCCATCAGACATAAAAGCGATGAAAAACTTTTTAGCAACAATAGAAGAAAAAATAAAAAACAAAAACTCGATAACAATATATCCAGAGGCTCATATTTGGCCATACTATACAAAAATAAGACAATTCAAAGCAGTGTCATTCAAGTACCCAGTAAAATTAAATGCACCTGCGTACTGTATAACAAATACATATCAGAGATACGGTAGACACAATAATAAAATACAACTTGTTTCATATGTAGATGGACCATTTTATCCAAATGAAGAACTAACATTAAAAGAAAGACAACAAGATTTGCGAGATAGAGTATATGAAAAAATGGTGGAGAGAAGCAAAAATAATAATGTGGAACATATTAAATATGTTAAAATAGAAAAAAATGAAGAAAAACAATAATGCCGGAATAAAAATCCGGTATTTATTATTTTAATAACTAGAACTTATAGGTAAAAAATTGACGACAATATTTCAAAAGTTACTAAGAACTTTTTATAAAGATTATTAATAATAGACTAAACTACTTTATTATTGTTAGATTTCTCTATTCTGTCAACTGCTTCAACATCGGTAAAATATGGTGAATCAAAAAAATCTTTGAGACTAATATCAAAACCTTCGCATATGTGAATTAATGAGCTTATGGAAGGTTCTTTTACTTTACCACGTCTAAAATCACTAATAATTGAATTAGAAATGCCAGCTAAATACGATAATTTATAAACTGACATATTGCGTTCTTTTAATAATTCTGTAATTCTAAGATTAATTGCTTCAGACGATAACATTCTTGTAAGCCTCCTAAATAAACATTTTCTAAAGTATAACAAATAAAAGAAAAATATTATTCGGAAAAATCCAAATACTATATTGACAATTATAAAACGCAAAGATAAAATATATATATATTCGGAAACAACCGAATGTGTGAATTGAATAACATTGCAAATGTTTGTAAACAATAAAACGGGAGGAAAAAATTCATGGACGAGAGAAACAAAAGGGCGAGTGGAATAACTATGGTAGCACTAGCTGTTACAATAGTAGTTTTATTAATATTAGCAGGAGTGAGCATCAGTACACTGGTAGGAGAAAATGGTATTGTAGATAATGCTAAAAAGATACAAAATGATACATATTATCAAATTGCAAGTGAAGAAGTAAATCAATTAGTATTAGAGCATAAGCTAAGAAAGGGAGATGAAACACTAGAAGAATTTTTAACATCCAAAGTTCCATCGAGAATATATGGAGTAACTAGAAAAGATGATAATACTTTAATTGTAAAAAAGAATGGGTATGAAATTGAAGTAGAAGAAGTTAAAGCAGAAAGCCAAACATTAACTTTGGATGTGGTACCATATGTTGGAACATATGATGGACAACCACATGATATGTTAACAAGTGTAAATGTGTCTCCGAGTGATGCAAAAGTAGAATATTCAATAGATAATGGAAAAACGTATATAGAAAATATACCGCAAATAATAAATGCTTCATCGGTTTCTGTAATTGTGAAAGCAAGTAGAATTGGATATAAAACAGAAAAAGTAACTAAAACAGCAGTAGTAAATAAGGCAGAAGGAAAATTAAAATTATCTGAGACGAGTGGAACAATAACATATCCAAATAACACGGCATTTACGGTAAGCGAAAATACAGGAACATTGAGTGTTTCTTCAAATAATAGCAATATAGCAACAGCAAGTGTAAGTGGAAATACAGTAACAGTAAAATCAATTGGAGCAGGAAGCGCAACAATAACTGTAAAGAGTGCATCTAACACAAACTATAATGAAAAAACAGCGTCATATTCTGTAACAGTAAGCAACCCATTATTTACAGTAGCAAATTCAGGAGTAGGATATTATGCTGATTTAGATGGAAATGGAACAGTAGATGGTGTAATATTTGCAGACAAGTTAAAAGGTGGAAGTGGCTCTTGGGGAGGAGAATCATACACTGTTCCAACTATATCAAGTGCAAAAGGTTATTACATAAGCCAGTCAAGTTATAATGGAAAATTTGGAACAAAACCAGTTTTAGTGTCAACAGGAAGTGGAAACACAAGGTTCTATGTAATGGCATTATCAGATGCTGGTTATACTAGAATGTCATGGTATTATTCTTATGAGAAAAATGGATGGTATACACCAAGCAACTCTCAATGGGCTATGTTTTTGGGACAATTATGTATAACGAAATCTAATTATACAAACTATGGCTTAAGTGAATATTATTGGACTTCAAACGGATATGTAAATTCAGAAGGCCATTATTGGGTAAGCATAAGTGGAGAACGTTTTAGTGCTCAGGGAAAAAATAAATGGGAAGCTGTTGACGATTATAATTATGTACGTTTGTGCAAGGAATTTTAAATAGAGCAATCTTTACTATTTATAAAGAATAACTGCCTAATATTGAAATATTAAACTAAATCTTTGATTTTTAGATATAGGTATGTTGTATTTGTGTAGATGGCATAGTGCAATGAATGGAAATTTTATTTGCAAATATAAAAACAAGTAAATGTGAGATAATATACAATATTGCACATTTGCTTGTTTTTTTACGTAATTGTAGAATTTCTAGCTTAATTGTAAAAATTAGTCGGACGATTGTTATTGTAATTGGAATTATATGGTATTATAATATAACAAGATTATTTCAAAAATACTTAATATCAAAGTTATTTATTCTAAAAACAATAAAATCATTGGTACGTATATAATAAATACTTTTTTAACAGTCTTTATGAAGTTATATGAAAAGGGCTGTTGTAAATTAAGTTTAAACTGTAGATTGTAAATAAATCAGATGAAAAAGTAAAAATTATCTTAAATAAAATATTGACCTATAAGTAAACAATAATGTATAATTAAGGAGAAGAATGAATGAAAAAAGAGAACATGTATGTGCCATCAGGGCTAAAAACAAGAGATGGAAAAGACATAATGTGCTACACTGCAGAATTTTATGTAAAAAATAAAGCCCAAATTGACAGAATAATAAAAAAATGCGAAGAAATTTTAATGGAATATGACGAAAGTGAAGAAAGCGAAAATGCACAAGATAATTCAAATAGCTCAAAAGAGAATAAAAATATCTTAAAAGAGGATGCTGAAGAATATGACAAAGAGATACATATAAATAAAAAACATGACAAGCTATTCAAAGAAATACTATCAGATAAGAGAGAAGCAATTAAATTTATAAATTATTATTTAAATTTGAACTTAGTTGAAGATGAAATAGAAAAATATGAAAAAGAGTTTAGAATTGGCAAATTTAATAACATAGAAGCAGATATTGTATACAAAATAAAAAACAAAAATGCATTTATATTAATAGAGCATCAGTCAAGTGTGGACTTGAAAATGGCATACAGAATAAGATGCTACAAAAATGCAATAATAGAAGAATCAGTAGACAAGAAAAAATTAAGAGAGAAAAACTATAGAATTCCAAAAGTAATAGCTATAGTATTATACACAGGAAGAAGAGAATGGCAAAATTTATTAATTAGTGATATTGAAGAAAAAATAGAAGAATACATAGAGCCAGAAAACGAATATACTCCAGTAGATTCAAACAAATTTAGCAGAGAAGAACTATTAGAAGATACGCTAATGACATCAAAAACAATGTTAATAGAAAAATCAAAAAATACAGAAGAATTATATCAAAATATAGAAGACGTAATAGAAAATCAAAAAGAAAAGAATGCCTTAAACAATATCCAATTAGAAAAGCTTGTGCAATATGAGTTGACCGAAACAAAAGATGAAAAAATGATTAAAGATTTTATAGAAAAAATAAGAAATGCGAAAGGAGAAAATGAAATTATGACAAATGCATCAAGAATTATTAATAATGAAATGAGAAAACAAAGGAAAGCTGGAATTGAAGAAGGAAAAGCTGAAGGACGAGCTATTGGAAGAATTGCTGGAATAAAAGAAAACCAGGAAAAAGTTATACGTCGTTTAAAATTAATGAATTTATCAACACAGCAGATAGCAAAGGCAGTTGAATTAGAAATAAAAGAAGTGGAAAAGATATTAAACGAAAAACAATAGGGTTTATTATAATAAAAATTAGTACAGATTTGATATAAATTTGTATTAATTTTTATTTTAAAGTAAGACTTTAATTGAATTAAATAATATATAATGTGAAAGATTAAGGTAATTATGTGAGAATTTAATTTTAAATAATAATATTGGCGAAAATCTTGATTTTATTATGTAAATGCTATTGAAAAATGTACTTTTAATCGTTAAGTTATTTACTTAATAATGAGTTGGGAGGACGAAAAGAATATGAAAACAAAAGATGTAAGAGGAATTACAATAATTTCGCTAGTAGTTACCATAGTAGTTTTATTAATATTAGCAGGAGTGAGTATTAGTACACTGGTAGGAGAAAATGGTGTTGTAGATAATGCAAAAAAACACAGAATAATACATATTATCAAATTGCAAGGGAAGAAGTAAGTCAATTAGTATTAGAGCATAAGCTAAGAAAGGGAGATGAAACACTAGAAGAATTTTTAACATCCAAAGTTCCAGCGAGAATAGATGGAGTAACTAGAAAAGATGATAATACTTTAATTGTAAAAAAGAATGGGTATGAAATTGAAGTAGAAGAAGTTAAAGCAGAAAGCCAAACATTAACATTAAATGTATTATCATTTTATAAAAAAGTAAAAAATAGTCTACATAATACTTGCAAGCCTTGCAAAATAGTAGTAAAATATATTATATATGGTATTTTTTACAAAGGAGATTTGTATGGATAGAGAAGTTACGAGGATTAAAGATTTGAAAAAAGAAGAATTGGAAGAAAAAGTATTAGAATTAAGAAAAAGAGACTGTCCAGGATATGAAATTGCAACAACATTACATATAGAACAACGTAAGGTTACGAGAATTATAAATAGTTTAATAAATCAAGGATTATTAAATGAAGAAGATAGGAGTCTAAAAAAGAAGGGAACATTACAAAGAAAACAGAAAACATTAGAGTTAATAAATGACGGAAAAACAATAAAAGAAATTGCTAATATATTAGATATATCACTAGATACGGTGTATGTATATATTAAGCAATTTATTGAAGAAGGTAAGATATCAAAAGATGATTTAAAAAGAAATGTAGATTTGGATTTGGAAAATAAAGTGTTGGAACTTAGAGAAAAAAGATATTCTAAAATGCAAATAATGCAAGAGCTTGGTATAGGAAAAAATGCTGTAGTTGATATAATTCAGAGGTTAGCCGATGAAGGAAAGATAACAAGTACTAGATTGATAAAGGAACCAGAAAAAATAATAAGAAAAAATCAAAGTAGAGATGACATACAAGAACTATTTAGTAGTGAATATACTATAGTTGAAGTAGCTAAAATATTAAGAACAAGTATAAGTAATGTTTTTGACTATGTATATGAGCTTATTAGTGAGGGAAAGCTTGATAAAAATGTAATAGTTTTGAAAAGAAAAGTAAGTTTAGCGGAAGTTGAACAGAGGATTATAGCTTTGTTAGAGCAAGGAAAGAATAGACAGCTTATTTCGGAAGAATTACAGCTTTCATATAATGAAATTAATCCTATAATATCTAGATTAATTAAAGAAAAAAGGGTTAGTCCAATAAGGAAAAACAATAAAGAAAAAGATTTAGTTGATGAAACAAAATATACAGTAAGCAATGATAAAATTATTTATGACTGTAGAAGAAAAATGGAGACATATGAAGAGAATATAAACAGTGGAATAATTAGCGGAGTTACAAAAAGACAATATGCAAATTGTTGCAAAAAAATAGTTGAATGTGGTGGAAAGTTAACCCAAAAGGAAGTTGAAGCTTTAGCCGAAACAGTTGCTTATGGAGAAGGAAAATTTGATATAGATTCTCTTGTTTTTGTCAGCAATGAATATGGCAAATTTGGAGATTACACATCTGCACAAAGACTGTGTACCATATGTATTGAAATATATGGAGAAAATGATACAATTTTTAAGGTTAAAGAAACATTAAAGGTGGCTAGAGAAAAACAAATGGCTTATGAACTTATGAAACAAGGCAAAACAGATATAGAAATAATGAATGCTACTACTTTAAGGCAAGTAGATGTTATAAAAATGAGAAAAGAATATTTTAGTAAACAAAATGTAGCGGAAGCTGAAAGATAAAAATATATTAAAAGAATAATTAATGGACAAGTAGAATACTATGTATAAAAAGTACATAGTATTTTTTGTTTTTTAGAAAGATATGAAAGTTTTTCTAATAAAATTACCAAATGAAAAGGGAGGAATTTTTATGTGGCATTCTAGTAGTGTTGAGGAGATTGCAAAAAATCTAAAAACTAATATTAATATTGGTTTATCAGATGACGAGGCTCAAAAGAGGTTTGAGAGATATGGACCGAATAATTTGAAGGAGAAGAAAAAAGAGAGTATATTTGTTAAGTTTCTTAAACAATTTAATGATTTTATGATTATTACATTAATAATTGCTGCTATTATATCGGCAGTTGTTTCTAAGCTTAACGGAGAAGCGGATTACATAGATTCTATTATAATTGTTGCAATAGTTATTTTTAATGCAATTATGGGATTGGTTCAGGAACAGAAGGCAGAGAAATCGTTAGAGGCACTAAAGAAGATGTCCGCTCCAAATGCAAAAGTTAGAAGGAATGGACGAGTTCAAGAAATTGATGCAACAATGGTGGTTCCAGGAGATATTGTAATTTTAGAAGCGGGAAATTATGTGCCAGCGGATTGCAGATTGATAAATTCATATAATTTGAAGATTGAAGAGTCGGCATTAACAGGAGAAACCATTCCTAGCTTAAAGGATAGTAGTAAGATTTTAAAAGAAAATACCGCAATGGGTGATTTATGTAATATGGTATTTGCAACTACAATAGTAGTAAATGGCCATGGAGAGGCAATAGTTGTTGAAACTGGAATGAATACAAGAGTTGGCAAAATTGCTGGAATGATAATAGAGGATGAGTCTCCAGAAACACCAATTCAAAAGAAACTTGCAGAGGTTGGAAAGATTTTAGCAATTGCTTGTATAATAATTTGTGTATTAATATTTGTAATAGGAATTTTTAAGAAGATTCCTATTATAGAAATGTTTATGACGTCTGTAGGCCTTGCTGTTGCAGCAATTCCAGAGGGACTACCCGCAATTGTTACTATAATGCTTTCTATTGGTGTTACAAAAATGGCTAAGAAAAACAGTATTATACGTAAGCTTCCAGCAGTTGAAACACTTGGGAGCAGTAGTGTAATTTGCTCGGATAAAACAGGAACTTTAACACAAAACAAGATGACTGTAACAGAAATTAGGAATTGCTTTGGAAGAGCTAACAGCAATGAAAGAAAGTTTATTTTAGAACTTGGAACTATGTGTACAGATACAACAGAAGAAAGAATTAATGGTAAGCTATGCTTTGTGGGAGAGGCAACAGAAGTTGCAATCTCGAATGCAGCAATGGAAGAAGGAGTAAGTAAATCTTTTTTATATGATGAAATGAAAAGAATTAATGATATTCCATTTGACTCAAAAAGAAAGATGATGACAACAATTCACAAATATGGAAATGGATATAGAATAATTACAAAAGGAGCACCAGATGTATTATTAAAAAGGTGTAGTAATTGTTATTCTGGTGGCCAAATTGTGCCAATCTTTAGTAAAAAAGACGATATAAATGAACAGAATAATCAAATGGCAGAAAAGGCTTTAAGAGTAATTGCTGTAGCATATAAAGATGTAGAAAAGTTGCCAGAAATGCAAGATGTGGAGAAAGACTTAATATTTTGTGGTTTAATTGGAATGATTGATCCTCCAAGAGAAGGAGTGAAAGAGGCAGTAAGAACTTGTAGAAGAGCTGGAATAAAAACAGTAATGATAACAGGTGACCATTTGCAAACTGCGAAGGCTATTGCGAAAGAATTAGGAATATTGAAAAGAGGCGATTTAGCAATAGATGGTGAAACTTTGGAGAGAATGAGCCAGCACGAACTTGAACAAAACATAATGGATTATTCAGTATTTGCAAGGGTTTCACCAGAACATAAGGTAAGAATTGTGAAAGCTTTTCAGAGTACAGGTGCAGTAGTTGCAATGACTGGAGATGGTGTGAATGATGCTCCAGCATTGAAAAATGCAGACATAGGAATTGCAATGGGAAAAGGTGGCACAGATGTGGCAAAAAATGCGGCAGATATGATTTTGCTAGATGATAATTTTGTAACGATTGTAGAGGCTGTGAAACAGGGCAGGAACATATATGATAATATAAAAAAGGCGATACATTTTTTAATTTCTACTAATATAGGAGAAATAGTAACAATATTTTTCGGATTAGTATTAGGGATAAAATCACCATTACTGGCAATCCAGTTATTGTGGATAAACTTAGTAACAGACTCACTTCCAGCTATTGCATTAGGCTTAGAAAAAGAAGAAGAAAATATAATGAGCAGGCTTCCTAGAAATCCTAAAAAAAATTTATTTGCAGATGGATTGTGGTGGAAAATAATGATAGAGGGAGCAATGTTGGGAATGTTTACTCTGCTAGCATTTAGTATTGGAAATCGATTATATTCCGTAGAAGTTGGCAGAACAATGGCATTCTTAACATTAGGAATTTTGGAACTAGTTCACAGCTTTAATATTAAGAGTGAAGAAAGTATATTTAAGATTGGAATATTTGAAAATAAATATTTAATTGGGGCATTAGTATTAGGAGTAATTTTGCAGGTAATAGTAGTCGTCGTAAGTCCACTTGCACATGTGTTTAGTTTAGTTCCATTAACAGGAATACAATGGCTATATACAATTTTGATTGCAGTAGCACCAATACCAATAGTAGAGATACAGAAAGCGGTAAATGGATATAAATTTGGAAGAGTTGTATATGCAAAAAATAATTAAAATAGCCCAAAAAGATTGAAATGTACTACTACTTTATGGTATAATATTATGTTGACAGACTAAATAAGAGAAGAATTAGGAGGAGCAATGGAACAAAAAGTAAATATATCGGGTAAAAAAGGTGTAAGAACAATATCTGGAAAAGAAAGAGCAGAAAGAAAACAACAAGTTTTGAAATTATATAAAGAAGGCCTTCCAGCAAAAGCAATAGCCTACGAAATGGGAAGGTCAACGAGTTTGATATATAGTATAATTGCTGAATTGAAAGAAGAAGGAAAAATAGTAGTAAACGAGAAACCATTTGAAAATACTAAAGTAAGAGATGCTGTTATTATGTATATGCTTAGCAGAAGATACACTGATAGAGAAATTGGTAAATTTTTAGATGTTAGTTTTAATACTATACAAAATTTAAAAAATAGAAAGGAAACTTTAACTGATGAAGAAATAAATAAAATAATCGAAGAAAATGCTAATGATATAGAATTGGCTAATGCAAGATATATAGAAAAAAAGGTATATGATAATGAGAAAAGGTTAATAGAATTATTACAGCAAAATGAATTAAGTCTTAATGAAATTGCAGAACAATTACAAATGAGTATGAATGGATTAAGAAAAGTATTAGATCACTTAGTGTATCAAGGAAAAATTGACCCAGAAATTTGTACAAAGGCAATGCAGGAATATATGAATGATAAAAAAATGAAAAGAACATATGAAAGAAAAAAATATCATTCTGAAAGATTTGTAGTAGGTACTGTAAAAAAATGTAGAAAAGATTTACAATTGTTAATTAAAAGAGCCAAGTCTAAAGAAATTAGTGAAGATGAAAAGGCAAAATATTATGAGTTGTGTAAACAAATTGTAGGAAATGGGGAAAAACTTACATTAGAAGAAATTGAGGCGTTATCAGATTCGATTGCATATGGTGAGGGAAAAGTTAATTTAGAAGCTATTAAATTTATAACTAATGAATATGCAAAAGCAGAAAATTTAAAGCCAGCGCTTCAATTAGTAAATACATGTATTGCAGTACATGGAGAAAGTGAAGAACTGGAAAAAGCGAGAAATATTGTATTAGGCTTATATAAGAAACAAGCAATACACATGTGCTTAAAGCAAGGATTTACGGTTGAGGAAACCATGGCAAGAGCAGGAGCGAGTGAAAATGAAGTAAGAGAAATAAATAGACAATACACACAAGGAGTAGAACAATCTGATAAAAATACTACTAAAAAGGCTG
>UMKL01008407.1_pt1 | contig 14415 bp, 9 predicted proteins | sample 1966241 | NCBI WGS metagenome assembly UMKL01 (sample SAMEA4836170, study PRJEB28245) | human gut metagenome | biome: gut microbiome; material: fecal sample | place: Denmark | collected 2008 | reverse complement strand
CCCTGCCGATGGCAGCGTAGTCGTAGTTGAGGTGTTGCAGCAGCATGATAAGCTGTTTTCGGGGAGCGATATTGCCGTAGCAGCGTTCAATCTCCGCCATTGGCTCCGCAAACTCTATCTTGCAGTAAGCCATGCACAGCTCGTAGTCTTGCTTGGTCCACGTCACGGTTGTGCCGCCGTTCTTGATATGGTGGTATAGTTCCTTGCCACATTGTGCGTTCGCTGCGCTGCTTTGTGACGCCACCATTATGTCGTTGTTCAGCCTCTCTATCCTGTCCGATTTCTTTGCACTTTCCTTTTTCAGCGACTTAATCTGCGCCTTAGCCAGCTTCAGTTCTGTAGTGGTTGTTTGTAATTCTTCTGTTTTTTCAGACATTGATTTGTTATGTTTCCGTTTTATGCCCTTTTTGTATAATCGGAATTTTATATAAGCAATAATTGCTATGCACAAGAAAGCGGCGATAATTGTATATATAATACATTCAACATTGCTTAAAAGTCTTTTTATGAAGAAAGAGTTGGTTGCTCCTAACTGTATTTCTCCTACTTTTACCCCATTGTTTATTTCATAAATCTTACTTTTTTCTTTTACTTCTTTCTCTATATTGTAGGAGTAGCCAGCCATATCGCCATTCTCTTTATGCATTTCTGCCAGCCTTCTGTATATTTTAGCAATGATAAAATGCTGATCAGTGTAGACGAGTCCGCTTTTCCATTCTGTTTCTGCCTTTTTCTTGTTGTTTATAGCATAGTAATAGTTTCCTGATCCAAGATAAGTCAGTGCGTCTTTTGTGTAGCAAAACGAACTGTCCAGATATTGCTTTGCAATTCTTTTGTCCTTATCTAAATAGTAATCTGTTAGAATGCTGAATATATATCCTCTGCAATTAACATCGGTATGAGGAAGCAGTGAAACACATTCAGACAGGCAGATGGCTGTACTGTCCAATTGTTTCAGTTGATTATAACATGCCGACATCATGCCTAACTCGTAGGCTTGGTATCTTTTGTCGTCGAGTTTCTTGAGGCTATGCAAAGCCAGTTTTGCATAATGTAGGGCTAAGCGGTATTCACCAAATTGTATATTGATGAAGGCCAAGCCTTCGCATATCTTCTGATATAATATAAGGTTTCTTTTGTTTGTGAGATCGCCTTTTTTTAATATGTACTCAGCATATTTTTCATAGAAAAGAGCTTTTTGTATGTCTTTGTTTCTGAAACAGCATTCACCTTTGTAATAGTATGAACGAGCCAGTTTCTCTTTATCATTTTTCTTTTCATAGAATCTTATGCAGTCATTTAGTAGGGTGGTGTCTTGAAAATTGTCGTCAACGATATATTGATACTGCGAATATAGTAGTTTGTAATATACTTTAGACTCTTGTGATGTGTTCAATGTGTCTATACCACACAGCATCTTCTTGACAGAATCTGTTTCCAGTCTATCTAACAAGCTATCTGTTTGTGTTAGCTTGTCCATTGTTTTGTTTTGAGAGCAAGAACAAATAACCGGCAGTAATAGAAGTAAAAATCGGTTGTATTTCATATCTTAAAATTTCTTTTTCATTACAAAACTACATTATTTTTTATAAATTACAAAATGTATTAAAGAAACTTTCGGACATTTTCAGCGCGTTTTTGAAACGCCGCTATTGATTATCAGTGCGTTACGTTTTTTCGTTGTCCGGTTCTGTTTTTTAAGTGTTGTTTTATTAAGAAAAAAACGCTACATTTGCAATGTATAACATACTTTAATTTTAACCAACTATGAAGAAAACCACACTCATTACATCATTATTGTTACTGCTGTTTGTGCAGTCAAAGGCACAGACAGTAACGGGTCGCATCGTTGACAGCGAGAAGCAGTCGGTGGTGATGGCAACCATTGCGCTCCAGACATTGGACAGTATAACCATTTGCGCAACTACAGCCGATGCCGACGGACGTTTCGTGTTGACGGCCGACTCCATACCATTGCCATTCCGCCTCATCGTGAGCAGCATCGGCTATGAAACGGTGATGCCCGAGTGTGCGTCGTACGCTGTGGGTGACGTAGTGCTGGCAACGAAGACCAATGTTCTTGGCGACGTGGTGATAAAAAGCAAGCGTCCGATGCTCAATGTGCAGGGAGACAGAATAGTGGCGGACGCATCGTCCATTATAAAGGGCCGCATTGTGACATGTGCCTTCGACGTGGCGAAGTATGTGCCGGGCATTCTGTGCAAGAACGACAATGAACTCTCCCTGGCAGGCACCATGTCCACCACGGTGCTTGTCAACGGCAAGGTGTGGAATGGCGGTTCGGTGCTCGAGTATCTTAAGACGCTGCCTGCCGAAAAGGTGGCGAAGGTGGAGCTGCTTTACAATGCTTCGCCCGACATGCACGTTACGGGAGCCGTCATAAACGTTGTGTTGAAGGACAACAAGGGACGCGAGCTGACCGGTCAGGTGAAGTCATCGTATCTCAACAACTATCACAACACGTTCCAGGAGTCGGGCAGCCTGTTCTATACCACGCCTAAGTGGTCGCTGTACAGTATGTATACATTCGCGGACGCCAAGAGCATAAGCCGTTCCCAATTTCTCAGCCATCACACTGTTGGCAACCAGGTGTATGATATAGACGTCGACACGCGCACTCATAGCTCGTCGCTCACGCATACGTTATACACCAACGCCACATACAACGTGTCCGACAAGAGCAACGTGTCGCTAAGCTACAACGCAAGCTTCTCGCCGAAGAGCGACACGAAGGGCAGAACGACAAACAGCTATTTCAGCAATTCGAACTATACCACCTCCGGCAATTCGTACATGCACAACCTGCATTTGGCGTATGTGCTGAAGCAGCTGAGACTCGATGCCAACTATATGAGCTACTCGAACGACGGAACACAGGACATGAACTACGAGAAGTATGAGAACCCGACGGCTTACTCCTACTGGCGCAAGCAGACTTCCGACCGCTTCAACTTCAGTGCCGACTGGGGATTCGCTCTCTGGAAGACGGCACGCTTCTCGGTTGGAGCGACATACGCCTACTCCAAGACCGGCAACCGGCAGAAGAATGACGACATTCTGAACGGCGGAGCAGGCAGCTTCGACATCAGTTCGTCTAACGACGAGCATACCGCCAATGGTTATGCGGGTCTGTCAGGCACGTTGTTCAAGCAGAAGCTCAGCTACTATTTCCACATGATCGGACAGTATTACAAGATCAACGACTACGAATGTGGTGCGGTGCTGCCTACAGCCTCGCTTACATACGTGTTCACGCCGAAGCATATCATGATGCTGCAGTACAGCAAGACACGCCAGTTCCCTTCCTACTGGGAGAAGCAGGAGTACGAGCAGCGCAGCGACGAGTACACGGTGAGCATCGGCAACCCCGATCTTCGTCCCATGGATTATAACATCCTGCAGGGCATCTATGTCTTTAACAACCGCTACACCCTCACGGTGAGCTACTATCGCGTAGGCAACTTCATAACAGGACAGACATACCAGAATCCCGACCGCCTCGAAATGGTGTCGAAGAATTTCAACATCGACTATACCTCGTCTTTGCAGTTTACGGCGACAGTGCCCGTCAGCATCGGCAAGTGCTATAATGCCAACTATGTGCTCACGTGCTATAAGGACCGCTACAAGAGCAGCGACTGGTATGGCTACTCGTTCGACCGCAGCAAGTGGGCTACGATGCTCAACCTCTCCAACACGTTCACCTTCTCGCGCAAGCCTATGGTGGCTCTCGATGTCAACGCCTTCTTCCGCACGCCTACCATTGTAGGTCTGTGGAACTACAGCCGCCTGTGGAATCTGGATGCAGGTCTGAAGTGCCAGTTCCTGAAGAATCGTGCCGTAGTGGCGCTTAACGTGTCGGACATCTTCGAGAGCGGTATGCCGCTGATGAAGGAGAAGTTCTATACACAGCGTCAGACTACCGACGTACGCTTCTACCGTCGCAGCATCTTCCTTTCGTTCACGTACAAGTTCCGCAACTTCAAGGAGCAGAACGCAGGAAGCGTCGATACGTCGCGTTTGGGATATTAAGCAGGGAGCAAAAATCTTAAAAAACAAAGAATTATGAAGAAAATGTTATTAACGGCGATTGTATGCCTGATATCGGCATTGGCAAGCGGCTCTGATGGCACGGGAGTATTAGGTGAGAGGGTTTGCAAGGATGTAAAGCCGTTCAGCGCATTAAACATTTCAAATTGCTGTAACGTGGTCTACGAGCAGGGCGACGAATATAAGGTGAGAGTGGTGGCAGAAAAGGCGTTGCTGGATAGCATTGCGGATATAGCCGACTGCAAGGTGGTGGGCGGCATGCTTGTCGTTTCTGTCAAGAACGTCAATGCCGGGTTTCTATCCTCGCTGGAGAGGGTGGACTTCAAACATGGCGAGGTGTTTGTCAACGGAGTGCCGTACGTACGTGTTCGGAAAGAGGTTACAGTATATGTAACAGCGCCGAACATAAACCGCTTCCTATGTCAAGGCAATGGTAGTTTGAGAGTCGACAAGATGGATGCAGACAACGTAGAGTTCTTTGTGTCGGGCGCTGGCAGTGTAGATATAAAGCAGCTGAATGCAAATGATGCAACGTTCCATGTGAGCTGTTCGGGCAGTGGCTTGGTTGATGTGCGTTGCACAGGCACGCTGTTGTGCAACGTTTCGGGTGCAGGCAGCATTGAGTTCTCAGGCACAGCGACTAAATTCGATAAGATTGTGTCGGGCTGCGGATCTGTATGTTGTAGTGAGCTTCGCTGTTCAGATAAAACGGTTGTTGGCAAGAACAAGGCGTGCAGCGAAGGCGAGAGCCTTGTGTTCGGCGATGTAGAATAGTTACGGTCTGTTGTCTGTAACATACATTAGTAGGCGAAAAAATCTACCATATCTTCCAGAAATGTCGTAAGCTGCACATTATGAGCATGATAAAGGCTGGGAGATAGGCTTGGAAACGAGATATCTTCCAGCCTTTGCTTGCTATCTACCAGCTATATATCTTTCCATAAAGGTTCGTTTCTCCATTTGGGCGGAAAGCCAAGAGCATTCAAGTCAATTTCTGGGTAATCTGAGAAGAGAATACACAATTTATTTAACATATCATTGTTTGGTGATATTATGTCAAGAAAATACTTTATAATGCAGATGTTATAGTATATCCTCTTCTTGTCTGACTGAAGTGTAATCCAGGGACGAGTCATTTCTTTCATGTCGTTTGGAATAATCTTATTGACTTTATTCCATACACGGGCATGATGGCAACAAGCGTTACGTGTAAGTGTTAGCACAGAAAGCCATGACTCGAATACTGGTGCATGTAGGTGAAAACGTTTTGCGATATGTTTCTTGAGGGTCTTATCCTTCAGATTTCTATAGTACATATTTACACTACCCATTGGAAGAAGTTCCCCAAGAATCCATGCTGGAGGAAAAAGCTCTGTATATGTCTTTTTGAAATGTTCGATGAAGTCTTCCGTAGATCGTTCGTATTCTTTAGATAGCATGTTTGTGCTATTTTTGAAAATTGTTTGATCACGGAAATATGAAGATTCTGTAAGCCAATAAATATCACCAGTTCTTTCTGCTGTCATATTCATTACAGCTTCTCTTACAGCAATTTCGATTTTTTCTATCTCATTAAAAAGAAACAATCGCAGTTTTTTGTCAAAGCGATAAAGCATCATTACTTTGGAAAATGATGCGTTTTTCTTGTATTTGTGTAAAGATTTTGGAGATTCTAATAATGGATGCATATACGCAGACAGTCGATAATAGCCAATGCTCTGCAAGTAGTGTTGAGCCTTTTGACTATCATTGATAATTAACCCACGACTTTTTAACAGAGATACAAGCTCCTCGGGATTCTTGTACTCCTTTCCAAAATTTCTTTTTGCCATAAGTCTATAAACGAAAAAAGCCCAGCCTATTTAAGCATTGTAAAGAGGCTCGGCTGGAACTAATGCTGCAAAGATACAAAAAATTATTGAGAATCCAAATTTTTTAGCAAAAAACACTCAAAGAAACAAGATGGGGTTGTGATGCAAATCACAGCCCTCTTGCTTTGTATATGGTCTCCTTTGCGGCGTTTATCTCCTGGAACTTCTTCTCGGCAGCCTTGCGCACGTCGTCGCCGAGCGTAGCCACGCGATCGGGGTGGTGCTTCAGTGCCATACGACGGTAGGCAGCCTTCACCTCGTCGTCGGAGGCTGAAGGGGCGATGCCGAGCACCTTGTATGCGGCTTCGAGGCTGTTGCCGCCCGAAGAGAGGTTGAGCATCGAGCTGAGGTCTTCGGCGGAGATACCGAGGCTGGCAGCCACGAAGTGCAGGGCATCAATCTCGTTCTGCGGCACGGTGCCGTCGGCTTGCGCTATGAGCACGAGGAAGTTGAGCAGTTGCAGACGCTGCGAGTAGTCCATGTGCTGCGCTATCTCGGCGCACGACTCGCGTATGGTGTTCTTGAACGCCGCTTCGCCCATCTGCTTCTGACGCTCGAAAAGGCGCAAGAGTATCTCTTCGCCCTCGCGTACGGCTATCTCGCCGAAGTTGCGGCGCAGGAAGTTGCGCACAAGCTCCATTTCGGAGTGCATCACCCTGCCGTCGGCTTTCATGATGTACGAGGCGAGCACGAGCAGCGAGAAGAGGAACGAGTTGCGCTGTCCCTCATACTGCTGCTGGGCTGAATAGCCGCCGTATGTGTTGCTGTTTCTGTACGTGCCGTTGTCGAACGTGTTGTCGGCGTTGTCGCTAAAGCCTTCGGCTCCCTTATCAAAGAGCCAGCCTATGGCGTAGCCGGCAAGTGCTCCAAGCGGTCCGCCGTTGATAAAGCCGAGAAAACCGCCAATCCATCTTCCAATTCCCATGTTTTGTTGTTTTTATTGTTTGTTGTTTTTTTTCTGTAGAAGGTATGTCAAAACTACAAAATAGAGGCGGAGAGCCTCCTACGATTTGAATCGTTTACATTCTATTTTCCAAATATTATAGTTTTGATACACCCGCTACGGGTGGTTTAATAAGCCTTCTGTACGAATTGCTCCGCTTCGGCTTCCTTCAGTCCGCTCTCCACGAGCACCTGCTTCAGGTTGGCATAGTTGCGGCGGAACGCTTCGATGCGCTGCTCAGCCTCCTGCGGGGCGTAGCTGATGGCTACGCCTGTCGACTCCATTGTGCCTAACTGCTCGTTGAACACGAAGCCCGGATTGCTATTCTTGAGGGCTACGCAGCCCTGTTGTATGTGGCGAAACTTGCCGATGAGTCCGTCTGCAACAGGCGCGGCGTTCTTCGGGAACGTAACGGTGACGGTCTTCTCCTTGGCGCAGTCGGTATCGGGTATGTCGATGAGTACTGAGAGGTTGTTGCCGTCGTATGTGTAAGACGCCTCTGCGCCGTCTATCTTCACGCTGGCGGGCACAGTCGATGCCACCAGTTTAAGTGTGTAGCGACGGTTGGCGGGCATATCCTTGTACGTGCCTTTGCGTGCACCGATGGTTACGGCTATGGTGCTGTCGTTGAGCGTGCGCTTGGTGAGCAGCGTGGTGGCGTACTCGTGGGCATAGTCTTTATCGTTGCCGTTGTCCTCGTAGAGTGTGAAGCTGCTGTCGCCCTTGCCTGGATATACGGCTATGGTTATCGGTTCGCTCGTGCTGCTGAGGTTCTCCACCTTGCCGTATTCGGGCAGAACAGAGCCTGCCTTTATGTAGACAGGATATTCGTCGAGCTGGAATTTGCGCTGCACGGTCTGTCCGCCACGTAAGAGCGTACCCGACGAGAGTTCGTACCAGTTGCAGCCCTCGGGCAGCCACACCTGTTGTGTGGAGATGCCGTCGTGCATAGGGCTTGTGATGGGGTAGACAAGCACATTGTCGCCGAACATATACTCGTTGCGGTTGGCGTAAGCCTCCTCGCTCTCGGGGTAGTCGTAGTACATCGGGCGACAGAGCGGCAGGGCATCGTCGTAGGTGCGTCGTGCCATGCTATATATATAAGGTGCGAACTGGTAGCGCTGGCGTATTATGTCGTGTAGGATGTCGCGTTCGCGGTCGGCGAACACCCACGGCTCTTTATTGAGTCCGGCATCCTTTGTGGAGTGGGTGCGCAGAATAGGGCTGAACGCACCGAATTGCATCCAGCGTATGTACATCTCGGGGTCGATAGAGTGGGCACCCATGTGTCCGCCCATGTCATGGCTCCAGTAGCCGTAGAGCACGTTAGACGCTGTAGAGTTGAAATAAGGCTGGAAGTCGAGCGATTTCCAGCTTATTATGGCATCGCCCGAGAAGCCTATCTGATAGCGGTGGTTGCCCAGTCCGCCCCAACGATGGTAGAGCATAGGGCGCGTGTCGCGGTTGCGCTCCATGTCGGTGAACGTAGTGTAGTTGATCCACCACGTGTTGCTGAGGTTGGGGAACTGTTTGTCGTTGCTCCACTGCTGCCAGTCGAGCCACCAGAAGTCGACACCGTCCTTCTCCATCGGGTGCAGCACCTTCTCGTACCAGCCCTGCATGAAATGCTTGTCGGATGCTGTCCACTCTATAGTCTTCTTCTCGTCGGGGTTCATGCCCATCCACTGCGCCATCGCCGGGTAGCAATCCTCGTCGGGCTTTATGCCGTCGGCAGGGTGCAGGTTGAGCGTGGTTTGCAGGTTCTGCTGCTTAGCCCACTGCAGGAAGCCCTTAGGCGAGGGAAACAGGCGTCGGTTCCAGGAGTAGCCTGTCCAGCCACCGCGTGAGGGTTCGGCATAATGCCAGTCCATATCTACGACGAGCACGTCGAGCGGAATGTCGTAGTTGTGCATCTTCGTGACGAGGTTGCGCAGCTCGTTGTCGCTATACGTCCAGTAGCGCGACCACCAGTAGCCGAAGGCGTAGCGCGGCGGCAGTGGCACCTTGCCCGCAAACTCGGTATAGTCGCGCAGCGCCTTCTTGTAGTCGTGTCCGTAGGCGAGGAAATACCAGTCCTGCGTCTTGCCCTCGTTCGGGCGGTGGGCAACCCACTGCCAGTCGGAGTCGTCGAACACATATCCGTTAGAGTCGTCGATGAATGTCCATCCGTTGCGCGAGAGGAGTCCGTCTTCGAGCGGCATCTTGTGCGAGTCGAGATTCGTGTCGCCGTCGTAGCCGTCGAGCGTGCGGTAGGTGCCCTTCAGGTTAGCGTCGTCCTTCAAGCCAGGATGCCAGCTGAACGAGGTTGTGTACAGGCTGCTGGCTTTCTGCTTGCCGGCGGCTTTCTGCTTTGTCTTTACGGAAGAGATGCGCAGGTTGTTCTCGTTGAACATTCCGCTGCCTTTGGTGTACGACAGGACGAAGCGGTCGGTAGATATAGTGACGGTTTTCGGCGTGTTCTTCACCTTGTATGCTGCGGCAGGGTAGCTGCGGTCTACGGCTATGAACGACTTGCTATCAAGAAACTGTCCGTCGGGCGTGTATTCCATGCGTATTGCTCCGTCGGTAATCACGGTGAAGCGCACGTTTTGATCCTGATAGGCGATGTTCTGGTTTTGCGCAACGGTGCACGTGGCTAATGCAGCAAGTGCTGTTGTGATGATGTTTCTTTTCATAATTGTATGTGTTTTATAGTGGTTTTGTTTGCTGTTTATCGGTGGATTGCGTTCGCCGTCCGATCAGATTGCGTCCGCCGTCCAGTCAGATTGCGTCCGCCGTCCAGTCAGATTGCGTTCGGTGAACGATGACTTTTGCTTTGTTTGTAAGTCAATCGTTCGCTATGCTTTCATAACTCGGGATGTCCTGCAGGAAGTTGTAGTTGCGCTTCTCGTAGTCTATTTTGCAACAGTAATGCTGCAAACCGTTGCTCACCACGAGATAATCTACGTGTAGCAACAGGTTGTAAGCTGCAATCTGCTCAAACACCTTTTGCGTTATTTCTATCGTAGGTGCCTTGTATTCCATTATCATACGCGGCTGCAGATGGCGGTTGTACAGCACGCTATCGGCGCGCAACTTCTTGTTGCCGATGCTGAGGCTCATCTCGTTAGCCATAAGCGCAGCGGGGTAGCCTTTGTGCTCTATCAGATAGTGAACGAAGTGCTGGCGCACCCATTCTTCGGGTGTCAGTGCCACGTAGCGATGGCGTAGAACATCGAAGATGCGAGGCTGTTCTTTAGTGCCCGACAACTTTATTTCGAAAGATGGTAGGTTTAATCGAATCATTTTTGTAATTTTGCTCTGCAAAGATACAGTATTTTGCGTATTTTTACACCTTATTATATTATAATTATGGCAGAAAAGAAATCATCGGTCACATTCGAGACCATTATGCGCGACCTCAAAGCTAAGAAATACGCTCCAGTGTACGTGCTTATGGGCGACGAGTCGTACTATATCGACCGAATAACCGATTACATAGCAGACAATGTGCTTGACCCCGACGACCGCGACTTTAATCAGGCGGTTGTGTTCGGTGCAGACACTACGGCGGCGCAAGTGGTAGACATGGCAAAAGGATACCCCGTCATGCCAGCTGCGCATCGCGTAGTAATCGTGAAGGAGGCGCAAGGGCTGAAGTCGCTCGATGCTTTGGAACGCTATTTTGAGAAGCCTTTGGCGTCTACGGTGCTTGTTATAGCCTACAAAAATGGCACTATCGACCGCCGAAAGAAGGTTGTGGGCAAGGCGGAGGCTGTTGGAGTGGTGTTCGAGAGCAAGAAAAAGCGCGATTATGAGCTTCCGGCGTTCATCGAGGCGTATCTGAAGAAAAATCATGTGGCAATAGATACGAAATCGGCTGCGATGATAGCTGAGCATATCGGAGCCGACCTCAGTCGACTCATTTCGGAACTCGACAAGGTTATGATTTCGCTTCCGGATGACGATAGGCGAGTGACACCGGATGTTGTGGAGCGCGAAATCGGAGTGAGCAAGGAATTTAACATTTTTGAACTAAAGACTGCTATCATAGAGCGCAATGTGTTCAAGGCAAACCAAATTGTGAAGTACTTCGATAAAAATCCCAAAGCAGGGTCGCTCTTTTCGTGTCTGCCGTTGCTCTATACCTACTTCCAAAATCTCATGGTGGCATTCTATGCACCCGATAAAAACAACGACAATAACCTCGCTGCATTTCTGGAACTAAAATCGGTGTGGGGATTGAAAGACTATAGGGTAGGGATGCGCAATTTTAGTGCAATGAAGACTCTCCAGATTTTAGCTAAAATAAGAGAAACGGATGCCAAAAGTAAGGGTTTAGACAGTCTAAATACCTCCACAGACGACCTGATGAGGGAGCTAATCTTCTTCATTTTGCATTAAAATAGCTGGTTTTTGTAGCTGTTTTTCTCTAAAATAGAAATTCTGAAAGACCTTATTTTTTAGCCTAATTCCTTACAATTCATAGGAGTTAGGCTATTTTTGTGCCCTTATATGTGGCTATTTTTTGAGTTGCTTTTATCCTTGTTCGTATTTTTTCAGAAATGCAAAAAATCGCTATTTTCGACGCTTCAATATTCACGTTTCGTAAACCTTAACATAAAGAATTGCATATTTACACACGTAAATTGTGAGTAAATATATGTTTGTAAAGTTATAAAGGCACAAATAAATATGTAAATGTAAATCATATAACTTTGTGTATTTGTGCTTTGAAATTCACAAATCAATACTATACAAGTGTGATAATTATATTAATGCGAGTTTGATGATTTGACGTAAGTGCTTGAAAAAGTGTACAATAATACTTTATGTTATATAAAAACTTGTTTGTTTTTGTGAAATACAGGCGTATCCATGCATTTGTATATTATTTGTTTGTGTATATGTGTTCTGTAACTAAAATAAAATCAGTTATTTAATACAAAATGTTAAATGTATTCTTATATATATAAAATGCTCCAATTCAGCAATGTGTGTCTACAAATCTATAAAGCATGAAGTAAAATGTAATTTGTAATATTGACTTTGTAAATGTAAACGAAAATATTGATATTGAAATATTAATTTAAAAGTTTGTATATGTCGATTTATATGTTTAACTTTGTAAATGCAACGAAAAAGCGACCAAAAGCACTTTTTGGGTATGTCTCACGTAAAAAGTAACTATAAAATGAAGGATAGAATTAAGAAAATTATGGAGATGCAGCGAACCACTCAACAGGATTTCGCTGATCAGTTGAAAATAGCTCCAGCTACTTTGAGTAGTATTTTCACTGGACGCACTCGCCCTACTCTGGCTATAGTTGACGCGATAAAGAGTCGCTTCCCACAGATCTCTACCGACTGGTTGATGTTCGGTAAGGGAGACATGCTCGTGAAGCGTGATGAAGAGGCAGAACAATCGAATGGTGAAAATGGGTCGGAAAACGACCTGTTGATTGATTATGATTCGGCATTAAAAACAGAACAAAATAACGCCGATAACTCACCTGTTAATCAATCCATACCAGACTATGCTACGAAAAGTGGTGATGTTGCAGGTTTTGCGATGAAAAGTTGCGAGGTAAAGCAGCGTCGAATAACCGAAATACGTGTTTTTTATGACGATCAGACCTGGGAAACGTTCGTGCCGAGCGCAGGTTAAATAACATTAACTGTTTTCTTGTAATAATAATAATTTGTATCTTTGCACCTTACTAAATATAATTGATAAAAGTGCTTGCGCACACTAATTAAAAGGTAGCATAAACAAATATTATATAAATATTCAATGAAACAGTACAAATTAGTGAACAATGTGCTTGGCTGGCTCACGTTCTTCGTGGCAGCCTTCGTATATTGTTCTACGATTGAGCCGACAGCCAGTTTCTGGGACTGTCCTGAATTTATTACAACGGGTTACAAACTCGAAGTAGGTCATCCGCCAGGAGCACCTTTCTTTATGCTTACCGCAAACCTGTTCTCGCAGTTTGCGAGCGATCCGTCGCAGGTTGCGCGTATGGTGAACACGATGAGTGCTTTGCTAAGTGCTACCACTATCCTGTTCCTGTTCTGGAGTATCACGCATCTTGCGCGCAAGCTTATTCTGAAGGATTGGAGTGAGATGACTCTCGGTAAGCTTATTGCTATTCAGGCATCAGGCTTGGTAGGCGCACTCATCTACACATTCTCCGATACATTCTGGTTCTCAGCAGTAGAAGGTGAAGTTTACGCCTATTCGTCAGCATTCACAGCTATCGTTTTCTGGCTTATCTTGAAGTGGGAAGACCACGCCGACGAGCCTCACAGCGACCGCTGGCTGGTGCTTATCGCATACATGACTGGCCTGTCAATCGGTGTTCACCTGTTGAACCTGCTTTGCCTACCAGCCATCGTACTTGTTTACTGTTATCGACGCTTCCCACACATCGAACTTAAAGGCTCGTTACTTGCTCTTGTTGGCTCGTTCGTGCTCGTTGCAGCCGTGCTCTATGGTGTCGTTCCGGGCATCATCACCGTAGCCGGATGGTTCGAACTCCTGTTCGTGAACACCCTCGGATGTCCGTTCAACACTGGCGAGATAATCTATATAGTGCTGCTCGTAGCCATTGTTATTTGGGCTATCTATGAGTCGTATGTTGACAAGAGTTTCAAGCGTCAGAACATCTCGTTCGTTCTCTCGGTAGGTATGCTCGGCATACCGTTCCGCGGAATGACTTGTGGTGCAGCTATCCTTGGCTTGGTGATTCTCGCAGCTATCTATTTCGGTTTGAACTATCGCAAGAAGATAGGCAAGGACCTCGTTCCTGTGGTTACTGCACGCTTCAAGAATACCGCTCTGCTCTGCATGCTGATGCTTATGATCGGCTATTCGAGCTACGCAGTCATCGTTATCCGCTCGGCTGCTAACCCGCCGATGGATCAGAACTCACCAGAGGATGTGTTCACACTCGGTTCATATCTGAGCCGCGACCAGTACGGCGACTCACCGTTACTCTACGGACAGGCGTACACCTCACAGGTAGCTTACGACGTCGACGGCAATATGTGCGTGCCTAAGCACAAGGAAGGTGCTGCTATCTGGCAGCGCAAGGAGAAGGCTTCTAAGGACGAGAAGGACTCTTACTTCGTGGTTTCGCATAAGGACAAGATCATATATGCTCAGAATATGGTGTTCCCACGTATGCACTCTTCGGCTCATGCTGGAGCTTACGAGAACTGGATGGGTGGCATCGAGGGTAATCAGGTGCCTTACGACCGCTGCGGCGAGCCCGTTATGGTGAAGATGCCTACTCAGATGGAGAACATTCGCTTCTTCCTCTCTTATCAGTGCAACTTCATGTACTGGCGCTACTTCATGTGGAACTTCGCCGGACGTCAGAATGATATACAGGGCAACGGCGAGCCAGAGCATGGCAACTGGATTACAGGTATCTCGTTCATCGACGACTGGATGCTTGGCGACCAGAGCAAGATGCCAGCAGAATTGAAGGCTAACAAGGGACACAACGTGTTCTACTGTCTGCCTCTGCTGCTCGGACTTATCGG
>UMKL01028613.1_pt1 | contig 14487 bp, 9 predicted proteins | sample 1966241 | NCBI WGS metagenome assembly UMKL01 (sample SAMEA4836170, study PRJEB28245) | human gut metagenome | biome: gut microbiome; material: fecal sample | place: Denmark | collected 2008 | reverse complement strand
CGCTCGCCGAATCCGCCATCCTTGCATCCGTCTTCGAGCGTCACCACAAGCTGATGGTCGGACTTCAGCGCATCGAGCGTAGCAGCGTCAACGTCGTTAAGGTAGCGCGGGTTGATGAGCGTTGCGTCGATGCCCTTCTCGGCGAGCAGACCGACGACGCTCTCGCCCTTCTGATAGAACGAACCGGCTGCAACTACAGCCACCTTCGAGCCTCTGTGCGCCACCTTGTACTGCGGCTCGCAGGCGTACTCTGCATCAACCTGCTCAGTAGTGTGCACCACTTCGCCCGTCGGAACACGCAGTGCAACGGGCGTCTTCTCCTGCTTTATAGCCCAACGGAGCATGGCGAAATACTCCTCACAGGTAGTGGGCGCAAGGTAGACAAGACCGGGGATGCTGCAGAGCATCGGTATGTCGAACAGGCCGATGTGTGTGATGTCGTTCATGGAGCGCACGCCGCCGCCCACAACGTTGATGACAGCCGGATTGGCATTGATGCAGAGGTCCTGCGCTATCTGGTCGTACGTGCGCTGCAGGAAGGTGCTATAGACGGTCCACACGGGATGCAGTCCGCCCTTCGCCATGCCCGATATCATTGCTACAGCCTGCTCCTCGGCTATGCCCATGTCTATATGCTGCGAACCTGCCTCCTTGCGCTTTGCGGCTGTGAATCCACCGGCTACAGGCGTGCCTGCCGTGACAGCGATGAGCGTCGGGTCGAGCTTCATCTCGCGCAGCATCCAGTCGCTGAACAGCACGGCGTAGTCCTCCGCAGGCACGACGTCGGGCATAGAGCCGTCGGCATTGCGCACGGGGCGCGAGCCGTCGTCGAGATTGAAGGGCAGTCCCCAGTGCCACGCCTCCTTGTTCTGCACGGCGGGCGCATAGCCGTGCCCCTTCTCCGTGTGTATGTGCACCACGGTTGGGCGGTCGGTGTCCTTCACGCTGCGGAACACGTCAATGAGCTTCGCTATGTCGTTGCCCTCCTCAAGATACGTGTACTCGAAGCCCCACGCCTTGAACCAGTTGTGCTCGCACGCTCCGTTGCTCTCGCGCAGCGCACGCAGATTCTTGTATATTCCACCGTGGTTCTCGGCGATAGACATCTCGTTGTCGTTCACCACGATGATGATGCCTGTGCCCAGCTCCGACGCCTCGTCGAGACCCTCGAACGCCTCACCGCCCGAGAGCGAGCCGTCGCCGATGACGGCTATGATGTTCTCGTGCGTGCCCTTCACGTCGCGCGCCTTCTGCAGACCGGTGGCAAGACTCACGGATGTGGAGGTGTGTCCCACCTCGAAGTTGTCGTACTCGGGGCATTCCGACGGCGACGAGTAGCCCGATATGGCGTTCATATCATCGACATCGCCGAAGAAACCTGCGGCGCGACCTGTAAGCACCTTGTGCGGGTAGCACTGGTGGCTGACGTCGAACACGAACTTATCCACCGGCGCATCGAACACATAGTGCAGAGCCACGGTGGCCTCAACGAAGCCGAGGTTCGGACCTACGTGTCCGCCGTGCTTGCTCACGCGGTTGAGCACCGCCCTGCGTGTCTCGTCTGCCACAATGTTAAGCGCCTCTATGTCCAGCCCTTTCAAGTCGGCTGGCGACTTTATCTTCTCTATGTACATGCTTGTTTTATTTTTTATGTTTTACGTTTTTCAGATTGCAAAGTTACGCATAACGTTCCGTACGGCGCATACCGCCAATACGGCAGAACTTACCAATATTGCGTTTATTCAACCCGACATGCGTTTCCCTCAACGGCAAAGAACTCGTCTCTTGAGAACAACAAAGGGCAATATCAAGTCATCCGGTAACGATGTCTTGATATTGCCCTTTGTAGTGTTTGTACACGTAGTGTTATGTTTCTGCTGCCCTTTAAACGCAGCATCGGTTCAGCTCTATTAGAACGTTATGGTGCGCACAACGCCCTCATCAGCCTTCTGCTTCACCACTTCGCGCTCGTCGGTCAGACGGCGGCGCAACTCCTTCACTTGCTGCTGTGTGCGCTTGTATGTCGGAGTGTTCTCGATAGCCAGGATAACCTCTTCGTTGTCGAGGTCGTCAGACTGGAAGCGGAAGATGTGCGGACGGCGCTTCACAACGAACTTGCCGGTGCCGTCGGGGTAGTACATACCCATACGTATGCCTTGCTGTATCTCTTCCTCTGTTGCCTTCTCGTCCTTCTCCTGCACAATCTTCTTGATGTGCGAGTCCATGCCGTCAACGTCTCTGATACCGAAGCCGGTAGCGAGGATGGTCACCTTCACCTTATTGCCGAGGTCGGGGTCGAGTCCGATACCCCACTTTATCTCGAAGTCTGAACCGAACTGCTCCATGAAGTCGTTCACCTCGTTCATCTCCTCCATCATCAAACCGCCGGCTGCAGGGTTGTCCTTGTTGCTGTCCTTCGAGAAGTTGATGCTGAGAAGAATCTTCTTCGAGTTGAAGATATCGTTGTCGTTGAGCAGTGGCGAGTTGAGTGCGTCCTGTATGGCCTGCTTAACACGTCCTTCGCCCTCGCCGTAACCTGTAGACATGATTGCCACGCCACCGTCCTTTAGCACCGTCTTCACATCGTTGAAATCGAGGTTGATGAGTCCGTGGTTGGTGATAATCTCGGCGATTGACTTCGCTGCCACGCTGAGCGTGTCGTCAGCCTTTCCGAATGCATCGAGCACGGTGAGCTCAGGATAGATCTTGCGCAGACGCTCGTTGTTGATAACGAGAAGTGCATCGACGTGCTTCGCCATCTCCTCCACACCGTCGAGAGCTTGGTTGATTTTCTTCTTGCCCTCGAAGCGGAACGGTATGGTTACAATACCTACGGTGAGGATGTCGAGTTCTTTCGACACACGTGCGATTACTGGCGCAGCACCCGTACCTGTTCCACCACCCATTCCGGCGGTGATAAAGGTCATCTTCGTGCCATCGCTAAGCATTGCTGTGATGTCGTTGATGCTCTCCTCGGCTGCCTGGCGTGCCTTTTCAGGCTTATTGCCTGCACCCAGGCCCTCCTTACCGAGCTGCAACTTCATAGGCACTGGTGAGTCGTTGAGTGCCTGAATATCGGTGTTGCAGACCACGAACGACACATCGTGTATGCCCTCGCGGTACATGTGGTTGACGGCGTTGCCGCCACCTCCACCTACACCGATTACTTTAATGATTGTATTCTCTTTTTCTGGCGCACCGAAGTCCACCATTGGATTGATATTGTCTGACATAGTAATAATCGTATTAATGGTTATTCATTGACATCGGGCTCAACGAGCGAGCGTCCGAACTTCTTTAGCGAGCCAAACCAGCGGCTTATTTTTGTGTCCTTCGGACGTTCTGGCTCTTTCTCGTTCTCCTCTTCTTTCTCTTCCTCCTCTACAACTGCTGTTGTGCCAATAGTGGCGGTCTGTGTAGCGGCAGGGGCAGGTCCGGTGGTTGTGGGCTGACTGGCTACTGATGTACCAGTAGTAGCATTCGGATCGAGCGTTATGGTGGTATGCTCGCCGTTCTCATCCTCTTCGCCGAAGAGTGTGTCGCTGATAGCGCGTCCGGCGCAGTTCATGTCGCCCTTTGCGAGCAAGCCGAGGATGGTGTTTGTTGTGCCGTCTTCAGCAAGGATAACGTCTGAGTCTTTCTTGTTGATATTAAGTGTGGTGGTCTTTGCGATACGTACCTTGTCAACCTTGTCCATGCCGAACACTTCACGGAAGAGCTTCTCGATGTTCTTCATATTGCTACCACCACCCGTGAGCACGATTCCGCCGAGCAACTTGTCGGTGAGTTCGTTCGGGATGAGATACTTCACATTCTCTACTATCTCGAGTATGCGTGCCTCCACCACTTCTATGAACAGACGGCTCGACACTGTTCTACCGTCGCCGATGGGCAGTGTGGCGTTGACATCGATATCTTCTTCGTTGGTCATAGCCGAAGAGTACTTCAACTTCATTGCCTCTGCGTTAGCCTCGTCCATCTGCAACGACTCAAGGTCTTTTGTGATGTTCGAGCTACCGAGTGGCAGCACGGCGATGTTGCGCAGCTTGTCGCGGTAGTAGACCGATACGGTTGTGGTATCGGCACCAAGGTCGACGAGCACGCAGCCTGCACGCTTCTCTGCTTCGGTGAGCACGCTATCAGCCATTGCGAGCGGCGCGAGATACATCTCTGCCACCTTAATGCCAGCGTTGTCAAGACTCTTGTTGATGTTGCGATAGAACGAGCGACGCCACAACACATTGAGGAAGTTGCCCTCAAGATGCTCTGCCTGAATGCCGATGGGGTCGTCCTGAAAGAGTGCGCCCACCTTGTATTCCTCGGTTATGGCATCCAGAATTTCGTAGTCGGGATACACCATGCTGCGATTGGTGTCCATGAGTTCGTTCACCATCTCTTGCGACACGATTGTGTCCTGTGGCAATTCCTTTATTACGGGGTTCTTCACGCTATGTATGCTCTGACCTCCGATGCCTACATACACCTGCGCTATTTCTGTTTTAAGAGTGTTCTTTAGTTTGTTTACTATATTGCTCAGTCCCTGTGCGGTACGTTCAATATTATATGCTACGCCCTTGCGTATGTACTGGGTGGAGTCTTCTTTTGCGACAGCAAGAATAGAAATGCTGCCATCGGGGTTTTTTCTTCCGGCAATTCCGGTCATCTTAGACGACCCGAGCTCAATAGCTACTATTAAATCCTTTGCCATACGTTTATCTTGTTGAGTGTTATATTATCGTTTGTTACTTGATTTCTTCTTTTGTGGTTTATCGTCTTTCGACTTCTTATCTGACTTGGCCGACTTCTTATCAGTCTTGTCAGATTTCTTTTCTGTCTTGTCAGACTTCTTCTCTGCCTTGTCTGGCTTCTTCTCTACTTCTTTAGCCGCAGATTTCGTGGTTTCCTTCTTACCCTGCGTCGGTTCGGTAGTAGATTGCGTCGGTGTAGCGTTAGGTTGTGCCTGTTCGGCAGTGGATTGTGCCTGTTCGGCGGTTTGTTGCACAGCAACAGGCATCGCTACTGGTGCTACATATGCATGTTTCGACGACTTCTTTCGACAGATGATTTGGTTGTCGAACTCGATGTCGATGTACGAGTATTTGTTCCATCCCACAGTAGAGAGTCCGTACTTATAGAACTTCGACAGGCGCGTCATCTTCACATCCATAAACTTCTTTATTGCAGCGAAACGCTCTGTGCGATTCTTGCAGTCGGGCAGTCTGCCAATGTGCACGATGTGGTCGCCGATGCGTGGCACAATCTCGATGCCGTAGTTAGGTAGTACATTGATTTGCTCAATGAGGTTTTTCCACATTTCGTTTGCCATAATCACTCTGCCTAAGGGCGAGAGATAGTTGGTGGCATACCAGCGATTTATGTTACCCGTGGCTATGATCAAGTCGCTGGTGTAGTGGGTTGTCGGCATCACGCAGTCGTTATCGTCTACATAGTAGTCGTCGCCGTTTTCGGCTTTTATCCTTATCACAGGCATACGCTGCGTGACGCTGATATATACGTGTCCGCCTTCTGTCTTATAACAATTGGCGGTTTGCACGAATGGGCTTTTGCTGAGCATCTCCTCAATGTGGCGTGTGTCTATCTTGCATATTTCTTTGCCTATTGGGTAGATGCCGTTCTTCTGTAGTCTGTCCTTTATTATCTTCGCATCGATAAATCCGCTTGTTACGTTGTCGGCGATGTCGATGCTCACCTTATTGCACGGGGTGTGGTTTCCGCCTTTCTTATCGAAAGAGCAGAAGGCAACGAGCAGGTAAACGGCTATCAGCACATCACTTACAACGAAGAAGATTTTGCTACGGGACAGTTTCACTTCTTATTCTCTATTATCTTAGTTATTTGTGGCATATAGTTGTCGAGATCGCCGGCTCCGAGTATCACGAGCACGTCGAAGTCGCGCTTGCTTACGAGGTCGAGCACATCGTCTTTGCGTATGATGCTCTTCTCCATCCCAGGGCGCAGGTTGTCGTAGATGAGCTGCGACGTTACGCCTTCGATAGGTTGCTCGCGTGCGGGGTAAATCTCGGTGAGTATCACCTCGTCGAGCTGACTAAGTGCGTCAGCGAAGTCGCGATAGAAGTCGCGTGTGCGAGTGTAGAGGTGTGGCTGGAATATCGCTGTGATATGTCGTCCGCTATATAGCTCGCGTATGCTTTTTGCGCTTTGGTATATCTCCTTCGGATGGTGTGCGTAGTCGGAGAGCAACACATGTCGGCTATCGTTTATCTTAAAGTCGAAGCGACGGTCTACGCCATGGTATGTCTTCATGCCATACTTAAGTTCTTCTGCGTTGCATCCAGCGAGCTGTGCCATTGCCATAGCTGCGATACCGTTGTCGATGTTGATTGGCACGGGTTGGCCGAGCTTCACTCCCTTCACGTTCTCTATTGGCGAGATGAAGTCGAAGGTGATTGTTCCGTTGTCGATGACGATATTCTCAGCATGGAAGTCGCCCTCATGGCGGCTATAGTCGTACACCTTCACACCTTCCTGCACCGCCTGTTTCATCTCCAAGTCGCGATGTATGATGAGTGCGCCACCTGGCTGAATGAGTGTTGTATAGTGGCGGAAGCTCTCAAGGTATGCTTCTTTTGTGCCGTAGATGTCGAGGTGGTCAGGGTCGGTTGCTGTGATGACACTCATCCACGGGCGAAGCCAATGGAAAGAGCGGTCGAACTCGTCGGCTTCTATCACTACATAGTCGCTTTCGTCCGAGATTATGTAGTTGGAACCGTAGTTCTTCGATATGCCTCCGAGGAATGCGTTGCAGTCGATATGACTCTGGTGCATGATGTGTGCACACATGGTTGATGTTGATGTCTTGCCGTGTGTGCCAGCCACGCAGAGTCCTTTATGTGTGCGTGTTAGTGTGCCGAGCACCTGTGCGCGCTTCTCCACGGTGAAACCATTCTCGCGGAAGTATTGCAACTCTTTATGGTCGGCTGGTATCGCCGGTGTATAGATGACGAGGCACGACTTCGGGTCGCGACAAGCGTGTGGTATCTCGTCTATGTTCTCCGCATAGTGGAGGAGTGCGCCTTCGCGCTCGAGCTGCTTTGTCAGTTCAGATGGTGTCTTGTCGTAGCCTGCCACTACCAAGCCCTTGCGAATGAAATAGCGTGCAATGGCGCTCATGCCGATGCCACCTGCGCCTACGAAATATACGGCTTTAATATCTTTGAGTTCCATTTTTGTCTTTTTACTGTTTATTGGCGAGTTTCAGTACCTCGTCGGCTATTACGTCGGCAGAGTTGTGCTTGCCGAGTTTTTTAATGTTCGCTGTGAGTTGTGCGAGCTGTTCTGCGTCGTTCACGGTATCAATAGCGAGGCGGAGCAGTGTTGCTGGTGCTTCGGCATCCTTCACGTAGAGCGCTGCGTCTTTGTTGACGAGTGCCAAAGCGTTCTTTGTTTGATGATCCTCAGCCACGTTTGGCGAAGGCACGAGGATTACGGGTTTGCCTATCAAGCAGAACTCGCTGACGGAACTTGCTCCTGCACGACTTATCACGAGGTCGGCAGCTTTGTAGGCGGCTCCCATGTCGCTGATAAAGTCCATCACCTTCAGCATAGGCAGCGGTTTGTGCGCCTTGAGCTGTGCTGCCACTGCTGCGCTGTAGTACTTGCCTGTTTGCCATACGAACTGCACACCGCTATGCTCTACGAGGTCGAGGTGCTGCAGCACGCTTTCGTTGATGGTGCGAGCTCCGAGGCTACCACCTACGAGAAGTATCGTCTTCTTTGCGGGGTCGAGCCCGAGACTAAGCACTGCCTCCTCGCGCGAGATAGTTGTCTCGATGAGGTTCTGGCGCACGGGATTGCCCGTGTTGATTATCTTCTCGGCTGGGAAGAAGCGTTCCATGCCGTCGTATGCCACACATATCTTGCGTGCCTTGGCAGCGAGGTGCTTGTTAGTCACGCCAGCGTATGAGTTCTGTTCCTGTATAAGTGTCGGGATACCCATGGCACTGGCAGCATCGAGCGTAGCGGCACTGGCATATCCGCCTACGCCTACAACCACATCCGGGGCAAACTCGCGAATTGTCTTGCGCACCATTCGCTTGCTGCGGAGGAAGTCGAGCGCAACACCGATGTTACGAGGCGACCACAGCGGACGGATAAATCCTCTTACCGGCAGACCTACTATCTCGTAACCTGCGTCTGGCACACGCTGCATCTCCATACGTCCGAGGGCTCCAACGAAAAGTATCTTTGCATTGGGGCATTTCGACTTTATTGCATTGGCTATCGACACGGCTGGAAATATATGTCCACCGGTGCCACCACCACTAACAATGACTCTTATTTCTTGTTCCATTTACTCACATTTCTTTCAAAATACAAAATTAATAATTTTTTCTGATATTTCAGATTATTACGTTTTTTTCTTACGCTTTTTTTAATTAATACACAGACGTTTGCAACTTCTACTCTATGTATGTCTATATTCGATGCATTGAATGTAGTTTTATATCTCGCAAATGTAGTTTTTACATCTCGCAAAAACAAGAAAATTCCCGTAGCACCGGAACATTGTTCCGGTTGCGCTGGAGTATTGTTCCCGTAGCACCGGAATAATGTTCCCGCGCTGCGGGAATAATATAGAGTGTGATTTAACGTTTTTAGTTGTGTTAATTTACGCTTCTGTTGTGTCGGCTATGATTTCCTGTTTGCGTTGTGCCGAGCGACTGATACTGAGTATAGCACCGATGTACACGCAGTTGATGATGGTCGACGTTCCACCCTTACTGATGAGCGGCAGCGGCTGACCCGTCACGGGTACGATGCCCACCGCAACGCACATGTTGAACAATGCCTGCGTAACGAGCAGAAGGGCGAGCCCCATGGCGAAGAGTGCAGGGAAGTTGTTCTCACACTTGCTGGCAATGCGTCCCGTGCGGAACAACAGAATGATGTAGAGCATGGCTACACCGGCAGCACCTACAATACCCATCTCCTCGATGATAATGGCATAGATAAAGTCGCTGAACGCCTGCGACACGAAGTCGCGCTCCTCGGAGTTGCCCGGACCTTTGCCGGTGATATTCGAAGAGGCGATGGCAATGTTGGCGTGCGCCACTTGAGCATCTTTGTCGAGATCGATATCCTTCGGTGCTACATCCTTGTGTGCGAGGAACTTATTGATGCGCGACTTCCACGTATCGAAGCGGTGGAACACCTTCTCCACAATGTTCTTATCTTCGGCTTTTTCTTCGACATTAGTGCCGTTGACATCATTCGGCTTCGCTACTTGCTCGGTGAGGGTCTGGCTCTCGGGCTTCTGCGCCTCGTCTTTACCAAAGACCATCACGGCTCCAACGACGAGTGCTACGCCGAGCACTGCAAAGCCGAGCAGCTTGCCAAACTGACGCATAGGCACACGTCCAAGCAGCATCATCATGAATATGACGATGCAGAGCAACAATGCCGTTGATAGGTTCTCAACCATGATAAGTGGCACAATGAAGAAGCACACGGTGAGTATGTACTTGAATGCCATCTTGTCGGCTCCATCCTCAGTCTGCAACGCACTCAATATCTGCGCCGTAGCGAGCACCATGGTGCCCTTGGCTATCTCCGAGGGCTGAAACTGTATGCCTACGATGCTTATCCAGCGTTGTGCTCCATTGGTGGAGGCGCCGGCTAAAAACACCCACAACAGTGTTACCAGAGAGATAACGAGCATGAATGGCGTTGCCATCTTGAAGTACTTACACTTCACGTTGAGCGTCACTACCATGAAGAATATTCCGACTGCGAGCAGGAAGATATGCTTTATGACAGGAGCTGTGTAGCTACCTCCCTTATACGTTAGCTGCGCAGAGGCGGAATATACCTCAATGACACTAATAACGCATAGGAAGAAGAACACCATCCATATTCCCTTGTCGCCTTTGAATATGTTGTCTAATGTCTTGTTTATCATTGCTTGTTATTATTTACTACAACCCTCTCACCAGTGTCTTAAACTGCTCACCTCTGTCCTCCATATTCTTGAAGAGGTCGAAGCTGGCGCAGCACGGACTGAGCAACACGGTGTCGCCGGGTTCTGCAAGCTCGTAGCAGGCAGCCACACAGTCCTTCATCGAGTGAGTATCGCGTATCTCCACGCCCTGGTTGTCAAAGAAGTTGTGCAGCTTTGTGTTGTCGGCACCGAGGAATACGAGTGCCTTACACTTCTGCTTCACAAGGTCGAGTATCTCGTTATAGTCGTTGCCTTTATCCTTACCACCGATGATGAGGATAGTAGGTGTCTTCATGCTCTCAAGCGCATACCAGCAAGCGTCTACATTCGTAGCTTTCGAATCGTTGACATACTGCACTCCGCCCACCTTGCACACCTTCTCCAAGCGGTGTTCTACGCCAGGGAAGTCGCTCAGGCTCTGACGTATCACGTCCTTCTTTATGCCCGTGATGTTGCCAGCGATGCCTGCTGCCAGCGAGTTGTATATGTTGTGTTTGCCGGTGAGCGACAACTCCTCCTGCTCCATGTTGAACGGTGTAGGTCGTTCGATGGTGTACTCGCCGTCCTCCATGTAGCCAATGGAACCCTTCTCCTTCAATTCGGAGAACGGATACTGAATGGCTTTGATGTCGTATTTCTCCAGTTCGCGCTTGATGACGGGGTCGTCGTTCCAGTAGATGAACGAGTCCTTGTCGGTCTGGTTCTGTATGATGCGCATCTTCGCGTCCACGTAGTTCTGCATACAGTAGTCGTAGCGGTCGAGATGATCGGGCGTGATGTTCAGCAGAATGGCGATATTGGCGTGGAAGTCGTACATATTGTCGAGCTGGAATGAACTAAGCTCGATGATGTAGTATTCGTGCGGATCCTCTGCCACCTGCAAAGCGAGCGAGCGTCCGATGTTGCCGGCGAGTCCTACGTCGTAGCCTGCAGTCTTGAAGATGTGATAGATGAGCGACGTGGTTGTTGTCTTGCCATTAGAACCAGTGATACATATCATCTTCGAGTGGGTGTAGCGACCTGCAAACTCTATCTCGCTGATGATGTGTATGCCTTTCTCCATAGCCGCCTTCACCATTGGGGCTTCCTTCGGGATACCGGGGCTCTTGATGATTTCGTCGGCAGAGAGTATCTTCTCCTCTGTGTGCTGACGTTCCTCCCACTCGATGGCGTGGTCGTCGAGTAGTTTCTTATATTTGTCTTTGATGGCTGACATGTCGCTAACGAACACGTCGAAGCCTTCTTTCTTTGCCAATACTGCGGCACCGGCTCCACTTTCGCCGGCTCCAAGAATAACTATTCTTTTCATTGTGTCTATCTAATCTTTAACGTTATGATGGTCATCGCTGCAAGGATTATGGTTGTAATCCAAAAGCGCACCGTTATCTTCGACTCATGAAACGCAGTCCGTGGTCGGGTGATGAGATACTTACAGTCGGGGTCGAGCTGCGAAGCCTGTGTGCGGAAGTTGTCGTGGATTGGAGTGCGCTTAAAGATGCGCTGCTTAACGCCATGACGTTTACCGAGTTTGAAGTAGTAGACCTGCAGTATGACGCTTAGGCTCTCCACAAAGAAGATGCCACAGAGTATCGGGAGCATCAGCTCCTTGTGTATGATGATTGCCGTTACGGCGATGATGCCACCGATGGTGAGCGAGCCGGTGTCGCCCATGAACACTTGAGCAGGATAGGCGTTGTACCAAAGGAAGCCTATCAATGCTCCGACAAAGGCACTGAGGAACACCACGAGTTCCTGCGAATCGGGTATGTACATTATGTTCAGATAACCGGCATATTCGATGTGCGAACTGACATAGGCGAGTATGCCCAGTGCCACACCTATTATGGCGGAGTTACCTGCGCACATGCCGTCCATGCCGTCGTTCAGATTGGCTCCGTTGCTCACTGCTGTCACCACCAAGATGGTCATAATGACAAACAGTATCCAGCCGGCTGCCACACGATACTTGCCGAAGATGCTCGTTATGCGCGAGTAGTCGAGGTTATGACTCTTAACGAACGGAATAGTGGTTTTCAGTGACTTATGCGCTTCGCTCTGATGTTTCACCACGAGTTCTTGTCCTTGGCGTTCGTAGACGAGGTTCTCGTTCATCTTCACATCGGGCGATGCCCACAGCACAAGACCCACGATGAGTCCGATGCCCACCTGTCCCACAATCTTGTAACGACCTTTCAGTCCTTCCTTGTCGTGGCGGAATATCTTTATGAAGTCGTCCATGCCACCCAAGAAGCCGAGCCACAACGTGGTGACAATCATCAGGATGAGGTAGATGTTGCGCAGACGACCGAGCAACAGCACCGGCACGAGGATAGAGACGATGATTATCACACCACCCATCGACGGCACACCAATCTTCTTTACGCCAAACGGATCGATGCTTGCATCGCGTGCTGTCTCCGTAATCTGCTTACGCTTCAGATACTTGATAAACTTCTCGCCAAACCATGCTGAGACAACGAGCGAGATGATCAGTGCCAACAGCGAGCGGAATGATATGTAGCCCCACATGTGCGAGCCACTAATGCCGTATTCTTCGAGGAAACGGAAAAGATAGTATAACATTTCTAAGTTTTGAGTTTTGAACTTTAAAAGCATTCACGCACCACTTCATGGTCGTCGAAGTGATGCTTCACACCCTTTATCTCCTGGTAATTCTCATGTCCTTTTCCAGCTATGAGCACTACGTCGCCCTTCTTCGCCATCATGCAAGCTGTGCGTATTGCCTCACGACGGTCGGTGATGGCTATCACCTTCTTCATCTGCTGCGCATTGAGTCCGGCAAGCATATCGTTGATGATATCCTGTGGCTCCTCGAAGCGTGGGTTGTCGCTTGTGATGATGACGCGGTCGCTCTGCTTCACAGCCTCCTGTGCCATAAGCGGACGCTTGCCCTTGTCGCGATTACCACCGGCTCCGCATACGGTTATCACCTCTCCCTTGCCGTCGAGCACCTCGTGAATGGCGTTGAGCACATTCTCCAATGCGTCAGGCGTGTGAGCATAATCGACAACGGCGGTGTAACCCTCTGGCGAGTGTATCGGTTCGAGGCGTCCGCTCACACTGTGCAGCGTACTCATCGCCACGAGCACGTCCTCAGGCTTCTTGCCGAGCATCACTGCTGCACCATACACAGCCAGCAGGTTGCTAACGTTGAACTTGCCGATGAACTGCACGCCCACCTCTCTGCCGTTCACTTCGAGGTACATTCCTTCGAAGTGACACTCGATGATGCGCGCCTTGAAGTCGGCAACGCTACGTGTGGAGTATGTCTTCACCGTAGCCTTCGTGTTCTGCACCATCACCATTCCGTTCTTATCGTCGGCGTTGGTTATGGCGAATGCGGTCTTGGGCAGCATATCGAAGAAAGCCTTCTTCGCGTTGCGATAGTTCTCGAATGTCTTGTGATAGTCGAGGTGGTCGCGTGTGAGATTGGTGAAGAGTCCACCAGCGAAGGTCAGTCCACCGATGCGCTTCTGCGCTATGGCGTGCGACGAGCACTCCATGAAGGCGTACTCGCAGCCTGCGTCCACCATGCGGTGAAGCAGCTCGTTCAGTGCTATCGGGTCGGGAGTGGTGTGGTCTGCCGGTACAGCCTCATCAACGATGTAGTTGCACACCGTAGAGAGCAGTCCGCACTTGTGCCCCATCTTCGAGAACATATTATATAATAAGGTGGCGATAGTGGTTTTGCCGTTCGTTCCGGTCACACCGACAAGCTTCAGCTTTGTCGACGGATTGCCGTGGAATGTGGTTGCAACGATGCCCACCACGTCCTCGGTGTCAGCCACCTGCACATACGTCACGTTTTCTTCTGTTTGTTCTGGTATCACTTCGCAGAGCACAGCCTTCGCGCCGAGCTCCACAGCCTTAGGTATGAACTTGTGTCCGTCTACCTGGGTGCCTTTCATTGCCACGAACAAATGTCCTTCCTTGATGCGGCGAGAATCAATATTGACGCCTGTCACTTCTACATCATCGCTGCCTTTTATAGCAAGAACGGTGATGTCCTTAAGCAATTCTTTAAGTTTCATATATCTGGTTTTTACTTTTTTATATAATAGAGGTGTTGGATAAAATGTGGGTGTATTGAGAATAGTGTTATAAGAGGATAAGGAAACCTCAACTCATCAACACCTCAACACCTCAACCCATCAACCGAGCCTTAGCGAGCAAACCATGCCCTTCTTTATACGTTCTCCTGCACCGATGCTTTGCTCCATGACCTTTCCTCTGCCATTTAGCTTCACCTTCACGCCACGACTTTCTATGAGATACACGGCATCCTTGGCTCCCATGCCGTGCACGTCGGGCATGATGCTCTTGTCCACTTCTGGCACACGATGCAGCGCGATTGTCTTTCCGCTGCTCTCCAAGGCGTGTCCCCAAATGGGGTTGCCGTTGAGATATGAGCCGTCCCAGTTGGATTGCTGCTTTATGCCGAGATGGTCGAGCACGTAGCTTGCAGCAAGCATGTTGCCGTTTTTCAC
>UMKL01018780.1_pt1 | contig 15128 bp, 10 predicted proteins | sample 1966241 | NCBI WGS metagenome assembly UMKL01 (sample SAMEA4836170, study PRJEB28245) | human gut metagenome | biome: gut microbiome; material: fecal sample | place: Denmark | collected 2008 | reverse complement strand
GCCGTATTGTGGAAAATGATATCCGTGAACAGGCTATCGCGGAAGGAAAAGCGATAGGAGAGGCAGAAGGCCGTGCAGAAGGTCGTTTGGAAGGCCGTCTGGAGATCGCCCGTAAACTGAAAGACAGTGGCTTTTCCATAGCGGATATTGCTCGGATTGCCGAACTCTCGCCGGAAGAAATTGATAAGCTGTAACGGCGTGCACGAATTTCTTTATAAAGCAGTGCTCATTCGGAAAAAAGACTTATTCAGAATGCTACTGCAAAAAAATGATAATGAATGAGGAAGTGATATCTATAGCTTCCGGAAGTGTCTGTGATATTATAGGTGCGGAAGGAATATGTGGGAATCTGCGGTGTCAGTGACAGGGAACTGCATGATAATCTGGATGCCGAACTGCATGAGTTTGCTGAAGCGAGAGGAGTGTCATACGACAAGCTTTGTGACGATTTGAAAGCATATTATGACGGCTATCACTTTACACATCATTCTATCGGCATGTACAATCCGTTTAGTTTGCTCAATGCGTTCAAATATAAGGAATTCGGCAGTTATTGGTTCGAGACGGGTACTCCTACCTATCTGGTGAAACTGCTGAAGAAGCATCATTACGACTTGGAACGGATGGCCCACGAGGAAATGGACTCCCAGGTGCTGAACAGTATAGATTCGGAATCCACCAATCCCATTCCGGTGATCTATCAGAGCGGATACCTCACTATAAAGGGATATGATGAAGAATTTGGAATGTACCGTTTAGGTTTTCCGAACCGGGAAGTGGAAGAGGGGTTTGTACGTTTCCTGCTCCCTTTTTACGCGAACGTAAATAAGGTGGAATCTCCCTTTGAGATTCAGAAGTTTGTCCGTGAGGTGCGTTCCGGTGATTATGACTCCTTCTTCCGCCGTCTGCAAAGTTTCTTTGCGGATACTACCTACGAAGTGATCCGCGAGCAGGAACTACATTACGAGAATGTGCTTTTCATCGTATTCAAGCTTGTCGGCTTCTATACCCAAGTGGAATATCATACGAGCAAAGGACGCATTGACCTTGTCCTGCAAACTGACAAGTTTATCTATGTGATAGAATTCAAGCTGGACGGCACGGCCGAGGAGGCTTTGCAACAGATTCATGACAAGCATTACGCGCTTCCTTTTGCTTCGGACGGACGGAAGCTCTTTAAAATAGGGGTGAACTTCAGCGCTGAAACCCGCAATATCGAAAAGTGGATAGTAGAAGAATGAAAATATAGAAAGGAAATAGAGTCCGAAGAAAAGAGGTGCACACTGCTGCAATATCCGGTGAAACTTGGTACAAGATCCGCGGAATCTTGTACCAAAGTTTTTGTAATCTTGTGACGGGTGGCGGCTAGTTCCTTTGGACATTGCAAAGATAACTTCACGTCCGTGCGGCGTGATCTCTTCTGACCCCTTGGCGGATTGCAGGGAGTTTACGGGGACACGGGGACAGTGGGGACACCCCCTTTTTTCCTCACACACGTATGCGTGTACCTATAAAGGGAGGATAAGTTGGGTGATATATTCCCTTGCCGTCCACACTTACCGGTACCTCTTATTTGGTGAAACGTTTGCCCAAAGGAGGACGGTGCTTTCGGTTATCCTCCCTGTCGTGCGTTTTTTTCAGAAGTTCCGGCCGGATATAATCCTGTGGGAAGGCAGGGGGAAAGATGATTTTCCCACCTAATTATATCGCGCGTGCGTGTGTGAGAAATTTGGAGTCTGTCTCTGCTGTCCCCACTGTCCCTGCTTGGGAGAGCCGGTGTGAACTGCCATCTTTAAATTCTCAATTTTTAATCTTCCTCCGTATCAACGTTTCCTCGTCCTACGAGAGAAAACAAGCTCGTACCGGCTCCTTGCCGGAACGTTTCACGCCTTTGCCGGGATGATTTTTCTTATTATCCGCACTGTTGCTGTGGAAATCATAGACCGCTTGTACGTAGTTCATGCCCCATGGGGATTTTATTGCCGGTGGTGGCCGGCATCCGCTTATGTATTACCCAAACGACACTCTTCGTGATTACCAGCAGGAGATGAAGCTCCGCCTCTTTGAGGAGTGGGAGTTTCATCGGAATGTGATGGTGCAGATGCCCACCGGTACGGGAAAGACGCATCTGCTGGCCGCCATAGTGAGGGAATTCCTGCGTGGTTCCGGCAGCCGGGTATGGATTGTGGCGCACCGCCGGGAGCTGGTGGATCAGATAGAGGAAACCGTGTCCCGGCACGGGATGAGCAAAGAGGACGGAAGGGTGAGGGTGATGTCCATCCAGTGGTTGTCACGAAACCGGAAGGATATGTACGAAGAACCGGACTTGATCGTTATCGACGAGGCGCATCACGCCCTGGCGGAAACCTACCGGATACTTTGGGAGAACTATCCGGAGGCAAGGAAACTGGGCATGACTGCCACTCCCTGCCGGCTGAACGGCAAGGGATTCACGGACTTGTTCGACAGCCTGATCACCTCGTGGACTGTCGCGGAATTCATCGGAAAGGGTTGGTTGTCATCCTTTGACTATGTGTCCATCCGTGCGAACAGCAAAGAACAGCGATTGATAGACTCGTTGAAGAAACGGGGTGCGGACGGGGACTACCAGGTAAAGGAGATGAACGAGGTACTGAACCGGGAGACAAGTATCAGCCGGCTGTATGAGAGCGTGGAACGATATGCCCACGGAAAGAAAGGAATTGTATATGCTGTCAGCATCGCCCATGCCCGCCGGATAGCGGCTTGTTATAGCGCACACGGGCTGGAGTCTGTTGCTATCGACAGCAGGACTCCGGCTTCGGAACGCAAGGAACTGGTGGATGATTTCAGACGGGGAAAGGTTAAAGTGCTGGTCAATGTGGATATCTTCTCCGAAGGCTTCGACTGTCCCGATGTAGAGTTCGTGCAGCTGGCACGTCCCACGCTTTCCCTGGCGAAATACCTGCAACAGGTAGGACGTGGGTTGAGGAGATCGGCAAACAAGGAGTCCTGTATGCTGATAGACAATGTGGGTCTGTACCGCATCTTCGGTCTGCCTGCCCGGAACCATGACTGGGCGGCGATGTTCGAGGGGCGGATGATTGGCAACGCGCTGTCCCGGGCACGGATGGAAACAGGCAGGCTGTCCGTATCCGGCTCGCTGCCGGAAGATGAAAGGCAGCGGGAGGATGAACTGGAGGTGGTGATAACGCACGACTGGCTGATGGACTTCCTTACAAACCGGAGGGATTCCGCAACAGAGAAAGAAGGACAGCCCGTTTTGAAAAGTTATTATGACAGACAAAGCGGGCTTTGGGGATTGAGGCGCGGGGAGAGGATGACGGTAAGGCCCCGGTATCCGGAAGTGTTTGATATTTGTGGAGACTGGGCGGCAGTGAGATTCGGGAATAACCGGGCAGGTGTGGTGAATGAGACCGGACAGTCCGGAATACAGCTGGACCGCTGCCGGAAAATGAAGTTCATGAAGGAGGATTTGCTTGCCGTGACAGACTGTGCGGGCAATGAATCTTACATCGACCTGAAGGTAAACAGAACCTATCGGGAGAAACCCGTGGTGTTGTCATTCGGCTGTATGGAATTGCCATACGGCGGTGTGGAGCTGCTGAAGGTGGGAGCGTTCTTTTTTAGCCGTACCGGAAAACCGTATGTCACCATGCGCGGGGTGGATCAGAACGGCATCTACTTTTATGATTTTTATCTGAAGATACCGGATTACCGTGTTCCGAAGGACTGCCAACTGGTGGATCCTGTCTGGACTACCTTGTTTGATGTTTTCGCCTGTGTGCTGGCAGGGGATGAGGAGGAAGTGTATTGGTGCTGTGGCCGTCTGGCGGACCGGAGCATTGTGGTGATGGACGGGAACGGGAATTATTATCATGTGGAAAAAGGGAAGGAAAAGCGGTATATAGCCTGTAACGCTCCCCGGCCGGGCGAGGAAGATTTCCATACGGTGATGGAACGTCTGAAGGAAGAAGCCGGGCGGCGTGCCGGGATAGCTCAACGGAAACAATTGCAGGAAGAGGAACAGAAAAGGCTGAAAAGGTTGGAAGAGATCAGGGATGCATTGCCTTTCCGGATGGGGATGAAATGGGGCTTGAAACTGGGGGAACGTATCATTGTGCCTCCCAAATACAGGAAGATTCTGCCTCCTGTGGGCTATTATTGCGCTTACGAGGAAAACGCCTGCCAATGGGGAATAATGGCTCTGGACGGAAAAGTGGTGGTGGAGGCCAGATACCAGAAGGTGGATATAGAATGCAACGGTACGGTGCATCTGACGGTGATTCCGGGTAAGGTGAAGACCATAAAACTCTGAGCGTCTGCCGGAACGGAGTGCAAATGGCACAAATAGGAACCGGGATAAATTTGTGTCATTTGCGTCATTTGCATTCTAAATAGTCATCACTAGGTAATTTAACACTATGCCTTAAGCGACCGGTTAATGCTGTCAATATAATCCAGAATCTCCTGTCTGCCTGTTTTCTTTTCAGAGGAGGATACGAAATGAGGAGGGAGTTCTTCCCACTGTTCTGTCAATTTTTTCAGATATTTGTTTACATTATCCTTAACCTTGCCATTGGTCAGCTTGTCGGCTTTGGTGAAGATGATAGAGAAGGGTACTCCATTTTCTCCCAGCCATTCCATGAATTCCAAGTCTATTTTCTGAGGTTCCAGACGGCAGTCTATCAATACAAACAGATTGGTCATTTGCTCGCGTTCCAGGATATAATCCTCGATAATCTGCTGTATCTTTTCTACCTGTTTCTTGCCCCGGGAGGCATATCCGTATCCCGGTAAATCTACCAGATACCATTCTTTATTGATCAGAAAGTGATTGATCAGCAAAGTCTTCCCCGGAGTGGAGGAAGTCATAGCCAGTTTGGGACGTTTGGTCAACATATTTATCAGACTCGATTTACCTACATTTGAACGGCCGATAAATGCATATTCGGGCAGGTTGTCCTGCGGGCATTTCTCTACTTTTGTGTTACTTACTACAAATTCTGCACTGAGTATTTCCATAATTCTTTGTTTTTATACTTAAACAAGTCAGCCCCATAAAAGTCAGGAAGCCGTTAAACATTAACATTTCATAGCCAAACTGATAGCCGGTGGAGGTGAACACCAGCCGGTCTATGGCATAGCATAATAGCGGCGAGGCGATGGCTATGTAAGGAACAAAACGGTCGCGCGGCCGCATTGGGGTGAACAGCCCGAATGCAAACAGCCCCAATAACGGGCCGTAAGTGTACGAGGCGATGGTATAGATAGCGTCAATGACACTCTTGTTGTTTACTGCCTTGAACAGCAGGATGAATCCGATAAAGAGGACTGATATGCAGAAGTGCACGAGCTTCCTCCGTCTTTCCGCTTCTTTGCCGGACAAATGGCTTATGCCCGCTATGTCTATACAGAAGCTGGTGGTGAGGGCGGTCAATGCCGAATCGGCGCTGGAAAAGGCGGCTGCAATGATGCCGATGGTAAAGAATATCAGTACGGCGAATCCCAGATGGCCTTCCGCCGCAAACAAGGGCAGTATCTCATCCCCGGCTGCCGGCAGGGGGATGTTCAGTTGCGAGGCGAACAATAACAGCAGGATTCCGAGTGACAGGAACAGGAAATTGACCGGAACGAATGAGATGCCGTAGCAATACATGTTCTTTTGGGCTTCATGCAGGTTCTTGCACGACAGGTTCTTTTGCATCATATCCTGATCCAGCCCTGTCATGACAATCGTGATGAAGATGCCGCTGAAAAACTGCTTGAAGAAGTTCTGTTTGCTGTGCCAGTCGTCAAAAACAAAGATACGGCTGTGTTCATTTTCCCGGATGGCATGTACCAGTCCCGGAAAATCCAGATTCAGTTGGCCGGAAACCTCATAAAGTATTAATCCCAGCGCCAGCAGCAGGCAGAGTGTCTGCAAGCTGTCCGTCCACACAATCGTGCGTATGCCGCTGCGGCGGGTGTATAGCCAGATCAGTAAGACAATCCCTATCACCGTGGCGGCGAAAGGAATATGAAAGGCGTCGAATACATAATGCTGGAGGATAAGGCATACCAGATAGAGGCGTGCTGCGGCTCCGATGATTTTGGACAGAAGGAAAAAAGAGGCTCCCGTCTTATAAGCGTGTTTTCCGATCCGGTCTCCCAGATAAGTGTAGATGGAGGTCAGGTTCAACCTGTAATAAAGCGGCAGCAGAACGTGGGCGATGATGAGATAGCCTATGAAGAAACCGAAACAGGTCTGCATATAGGTCATGTCGATGCCGCGTACCATACCCGGGACGGAAACGAAGGTAACTCCTGAAAGGGAGGCTCCGATCATTCCGAAAGAAACAATATACCAGGGAGAACGGCGGTTGCCGCGAAAGAACGCGTCATTATCGGAATGACGGCCGGTAAGGCGGGCTACAAGCAGCAGCATTCCGAAATAGAGCAGTATGGTCAGCAGAATATAAATTCCGTTCATTTTATTTTTTTGAGTGCAAATGTACTCAAAATCGCTGAAATTGCGTAAGTTTGCACCCATTATAATACAAAATAACTGATGAACCAACAATATCCGTCCATGCTGCTGGAAAAAGCGGTAGGAGAGTTTGCCAAGTTGCCGGGTGTGGGACGCAAGACCGCCATGCGGCTGGTATTGCATCTGCTCAGACAGGATACAGCTGTGGTAGAGGCGTTTGGTAATGCGATGATTACCTTGAAACATGAAGTGAAATATTGTAAAGTGTGCCATAATATATCGGACACGGAAACTTGCCGTATCTGTTCCAATCCGGCGCGGGACGCTTCCACGATCTGTGTGGTGGAGAGTATCCGTGATGTGATGGCGGTGGAAGCCACGCAGCAGTACAGGGGGCTGTACCATGTCCTGGGGGGAGTCATCTCGCCCATGGATGGCATAGGCCCTTCCGATCTGCAGATAGAAAGTCTGGTGGAACGGGTGAAAGGCGGTGAGGTGAAGGAAGTGATCCTTGCCTTGAGCTCGACGATGGAGGGGGACACGACGAATTTCTATATCTCGCGCAAGCTGGACGGCATGGACGTGAAGCTGAGTGTGATAGCGCGTGGTATCTCTATCGGGGATGAGTTGGAATATACGGATGAAGTGACGTTGGGACGTTCCATCATAAATCGTACTTTGTTTACGGGAACGGCATAAACTGGGAAAAACAGAAAGAGATGGAAAAGAAGATAAAACAATTGCTGCGATACTTGCAGATAGAATATGTGGCGGTATGGGTGTTGCCTTTGCTCCTGGTGGCTCTTTATGAAACAGGGGTGATGACCGAGGGGGCTTACGCGGGCGATGTCCGTATGGATTATGTCTTGCAGACGGTAGGAATTTTATTGGCGGTGGGGTTGATTCCTTTATCGCTCCGGCTGTTCAGCCTTTCCTTGGTGAAGAATGTGAAACAGCGTTCATTGCCGGAAGCCTTGAGAAGTTATCGTCGCTGGAGTGAGATAAGGACAGGGATGCTGGTGGTTCCCGTATTGGTGAACTTGTCATTTTATTATCTGACTCTGAACAACACGGGTGTATTGTGTGCCATGATGGCGCTGATCTCTTCCCTGTTCTGTGTCCCTACCCGCAAGCGGATGCTGGATGAGCTGGATTTGGTAAAAGAGGAGAATGAGGAGCCTGCTTTATGATGAGTAACCGGCATTTTCAAGGGAACGGGATAAGGCTCCGTGCGCCGGAGCCGGAAGACTTGGAAGTCATGTTCCGTTTTGAGAATGCTACGGATGTGTGGGAAATGAGCAATACCACAGGCCCGTATTCGCGTTTTCAGTTGAAGCAGTACATAGAGCAGACCCAGAATGATTTGTTTGCCGACCGCCAGTTACGCCTGATGATAGAAAACGGGAACCGGCAGGTGGTGGGGATGGTGGATGTATGTTCATTTGACCCTTTGCACAACCGGGCCGAGGTGGGGATTATGGTGGATAAATCCTGTCGCAGGCAGGGGATAGGGCGTAATGCCCTGGCTTTGCTGGAAGAACACTGTTTCCGTTATCTGGGAATTCATCAGTTGTTTGCTTATATCGCTGTGGAAAACCTTCCTTCCCGCAGGCTCTTTGCGGCGTGCGGGTACAAAGAGAGTGCGGTATTGAAAGAGTGGGCGCATACGTTTGGCGGTGGATATACAGATGTGCTGGTTGTCCAGAAGCTGAATCTCAGTTGAGGGAGGGGTATTGGGGATAGCGGGCCCAAATGGCGTATTTCCCTCCCATTTCGTTCAAACTGGTATGCCATAAGTCGCGGAAGTGCTGGTTGAGCAACGTTTCTTTCCCGGCTTTTCCTATGAGCCATGAGTTTTCTTTTATTTCTTTGGCAAGTTGTCCATGATCCCATCCCGCGTAACCGGCAAAGAAACGGATCACTCCTTCAATGGGCTTCCCGTCCAGTATATATTGTTGCACGGCATTGAAATCACCATTCAGATAAAGTCCGTTTCCCAGAGGCAGTGCGCCTTCCAGATCTTTTAGCGTATGCAGGAAAAAAATTGTCTCCCGGCTCACCGGCCCGCCTTTATACACCGGGACCCGCTGTGCGAATTCCAATTCGGGGATGAGGTCATTGAGCAGAATGTGGTAACGGAAATCTTTATTCATGATAATACCCATACTTCCCTCGTCATTATGCTCGATAAGAAGCACGACTGCTCTTGTAAAGTGGTAGTCGTTCATGAAAGGGGAGGATATAAGGATGCTTCCCTGTTGTGGAAGTACTTTATTTGATTCTACTTGAAAAACATGCATATCCATAGTTGCGTTTCCTTTTATTTACACTACTAATATACATATTATATTTAAAAAATACATGAAGTGCTCTCTTTTTTTTGTATTTTTATTTTTCTTGTATCTTAAATGGCTTATTATCAGAGTTGATGTGAAAAAGTTCAAGAAAATATTCGTAAAATGCTTGCGGATATCGAAATTTTGCGTACCTTTGCAACCGCAATCGAGAGAGATGCAGTATAAGAAAATGAAATTTGGTGCGTTAGTTCAGTTGGTTAGAATACATGCCTGTCACGCATGGGGTCACGGGTTCGAGTCCCGTACGCACCGCTTCTCAAGAAAGCAAAATTAGGAAAAGCTCTGATTCTTAACGGAATCAGGGCTTTTTTATTTGTTTGAAGTGAAGCGGGATATAGCGTTTCTGCGAAGTATGTCAGGGTCATTGAACATTCGTCTGTATCAGATTCATAAAGAACTGGTATGTCGTGAAGCTTTGATAAATCGCAAAACGAAATGATTATGTTGGTTGATAGCTTGTTTTATGAATAAAATCGGTTACAATATGTAAAATATCATATAGGTATTTCCCTTGTTCTTTTTAAGGATAGAAAATAGGAATTATGGTCCTTTATAGTAGAAATAAGAGAGTTATATAAAAAATAGCTTGTGAAAAATATCTGTTTTTTTTGTTTTGATGTAATTCTTTATTAATTTTGTAGTCTATTACATTAACGTAGATATTTGTAGATAACACACGCACATTTTTGAAATGAAAAACATTAGTTTCGTATTGATGTTTATTCCTTTAATCTCTTTTGCGCAGACATATAAATATATAGGGATAGAGGATGGACTCAGTAACCGTAGGATATTTGATATCCAGAAAGATTCTAAAGGGTATATGTGGTTTTTGACTAATGAGGGCATGGACCGCTATGATGGTAAGGAAATAAGGCACTATAAGTTGCTGGATGAAAGTAAAAGTTTGACCTCCTCTATTTATCTTGGGTGGTTATATAAAGGAGATGAGGGGCGTTTATGGGTGATTAGCAAGAAAGGAGGTGTCTTTTACTATGATGAATTATATGACCGGTTCAAGGTAGTGTATAAATTGTCCGATGCCTCAGAAGGGGTTACGTGTGGGTATATGGATCATAGTGATAATATATGGTTGTGCGGCAAGGACTCTATTGTACTTTATAATATAAAGGATACTGGTATCCGTAAGGTAGCTAACGTGATGCATGGAAATGTACAAATGGTAGAACAAGTAGATAGCAGCCATTTTTTCATTGCGACTGAAAGGGGAATACGCTTTACGGAATTGAAAAATAATGCATTGAGAGTTATTCCGATAGAATCTTTGTGTGATATCAGTTCACAAGTGAATGAATTGTATTTTCATTCGGCATCTCAAAAATTATTTGTCGGAACCTTTGAGGAAGGTATTTTTGCTTTTGATATGAACACTCGCCAGATTGTCCGTTCCTCTATTGATTTGAGTGATGTAAATATTACCAGAATCTGTCCTTTGAATGAGAAAGAACTGCTGATTGCTACGGAAGGGATGGGAATACATAAAGTGGATGTGAATACATGTGTTACACATCCTTATATTACTGCTGATTATGAAAGCAATAATACAATGAACGGAAACAATATTAATGTTGTTTATATTGATGAAGAAAAACGTATTTGGCTGGCTAATTATCCGACAGGAGTTACGATAGTGGATAATCGGTATAAAAATTATTATTGGATAAAACATTCTATTGGGAACCAGCAGTCGTTGGTAAACGACCAGGTACATTCTGTCATTGAGGATAGTGATGGAGATTTGTGGTTTGGAACCAGTAACGGAATCAGCCTTTATAACAGACAAACTAAAAAGTGGCACTCGTTTTTAAGCTCTACTGATCATCATTTGAAGGATAAAAATCATATTTTCATTACTTTATGTGAGGTTTCTCCTGGAATAATATGGGCGGGGGGATATACCTCCGGTTTGTATAAAATTAATAAAGAGAGTTTGTCTGTAGAATATTTCTCTCCTTTTTTGCTTACTTCTATAAATATGCAGCCGGATAAATATATTCGTGGTATGATAAAGGATTCGCAGGGATATATATGGTCGGGAGGATTCTATAATTTGAAGTGCTTTGATCTAAAGGATAATAGTGTCCGTTTGTATCCGGGGGTAAGCTCGATAACCGCTATTGCGGAAAAAGATAGTCGCCACATGTGGATTGGTACAGTTGCAGGGCTTTATCTGCTGGATAGAGATTCCGGCGATTATCAATATATCGCAATGCCTGTAGAGTCTAGCTATATCAATACACTGTATCAGTCGGCTGATGGGTTGTTATATATAGGAACGAATGGTTCGGGAGTACTGACTTATGATCATCGTAATAAAAATTTTGTACATTATTATACAGGTAATTGTGCATTGGTTTCTAATAATATATATACCATTTTACCTGAAATGGATGGATGTATCATTATGAGTACGGAGGATGGAATTACTAGTTTTCAGATAAAAGATAAAACTTTTCACAATCGGACCAGCGAGCAGGGACTTTTGTCGGCATGTTTTAATCCGTCTTCCGGTACATTATGCAGGAATGGAGGTTTTGTTCTGGGGAGTACGGATGGTGCTGTTGAATTTCCGGAAAAATTGAGATTCCCTACTTATGTTTACAAAAAAATGATATTAAGCGATTTTCAGATATCTTATCAGCCGGTTTATCCTGGAGATGAAGATTCTCCATTGGAAAAAGATATAAATGAAACGCAGGTCTTAAAGCTGAATTATGATCAGAATACTTTTTCTTTGGTATTATCTTCTATTAATTATGATTATCCCTCTAATGTGTTGTTTTCATGGAAATTGGATGGATTTTACAATGAATGGAGCCAGCCGGGAACTTCTAATCTCATACGTTATACAAGTTTGGATCCCGGTAAATACACGCTGCGCATCCGGGCTGTTTCCAAAGAGGAACAACAATTGGTTTTTGAAGAACGTGTACTGACAATTATGATAGCCCGTCCTTTGTGGTTGAGTTTTTGGGCTATATTAGGGTATGTGATTCTTGCGTTATCCCTATTTGTTATTATTTATCGTGTCTTGAATTTAAAGAAGCAAAAAAAAATATCAGATGAGAAAACTCGTTTTTTTATCAATACGGCTCATGATATCCGTACACCGCTTACATTGATAAAAGCCCCTTTGGAGGAATTGTTTGAGAAAGAAAGTTTTAGTGACCGTGGAAAGAAAAGGATGAAGATTGCCTTAAGGAATGTAGATGTACTGTTGCGGCTGACTACTAATTTGATAAATTTTGAACGGACGGATGTTTATTCTTCTGAGTTGTTTATTGCTCAATATGACTTGAAATCTTATTTACAGGATGTTTGTGATACTTTCCGTTCTTATGCTGCTTTTAAACATTTGGATTTTACCTGCGACTGTAATGTGGAGGAAGGACTGGAAGTATGGTTTGATAAAGAGAAGATGGATTCTATTTTGAAAAATCTGATCTCGAATGCGATGAAATATACACCTGAATATGGTATGGTTCGTGTTTCGGTGCAGGAGAATAAGGATACTTGGAAACTGGAAGTGAAAGATACAGGTATCGGAATATCATCTAAAGAACATAATAAATTGTTCAAGATGCATTTTCGTGGAGTAAACGCTATTAATTCGAAAATCACAGGGAGTGGCATCGGGCTCATGCTGACACGAAAACTGATACGTCTGCACGGTGGTGAAATAGAGGTAAAAAGTGTGGAACATCAGGGTACTACTATAAAGGTAACTTTTTTAAAGGGGCGGGAACATTTGCGTAAATGTATTCAGATTGAGCCTGAACGGGAAATGAAGAAAGGAAGGATGGATGAGATTGCGGTTGCAGATCATTCTGGGAAATCTTCTGAAATTGTTGATAATGGTGCTTTACCACGCATTTTAGTAGTGGAAGATAATGATGAATTGCGGACTTACCTGATAGATTCTCTTTCGGATATATATAATGTGCAGGCTTGTTGTAATGGAAAAGAAGCATGCATCATTGTGAAGGAGTTTTGGCCGGAACTTATCTTGTCGGATATTATGATGCCCGAAATGGGAGGGGATGAATTGTGTGTGACTATAAAAGGTGATATAGAAACGTCTCATATTCCCATTTTGTTGTTAACGGCGTTGGGGGACGAACGGAATATTCTGGAAGGGTTGAAAGTAGGGGCGGACGATTATATTACCAAACCTTTTAATTTGAAAATCCTGAGAGCGAGAATTGCTAATCTGCTTGCAAATAGAGCATTGCTGCGCGAAAAATATGGCTCTTTGAATATGGCCGCAGAAATATTGGAAGAGCCGGTAGGAAAAAATTGTTTAAATGCCCTTGATTGGAAATTTATATCGGGGGTGCGTAAAAACGTGGAGGATAATTTGGATGATCCTGATTTTACTGTAGATTCGCTTTGTTCATTACAAAACATGAGTCGCTCCAGTTTTTATAATAAATTGAAAGCATTGACAGGACAGGCGCCGGCAGATTATATCCGGCTGATACGCTTAAACCGTGCGGCGGAATTGTTGAAAGAGGGTGGAAAGTCCGTATCAGAAGTGGCAGAAATGACTGGCTTTTGTGATGGTAAATATTTCCGTGAAGTATTCAAGAAACATTTTAAAGTGAGTCCAAGTAGATATGGAAAAGAAGAACCTCTCAGAGTGGATGCTGAATAGGAATATGATTATCAGATAGGGAGGAGTTGTAATATTTGGTCTTTTCTTTATCATAATTGTTTTTTAGACAATAAAATGCCTCTGTCTTTTCGTTTGTATGGTTAATAGAATTATATTTGTACATTATACAATATCTATTGACCATGAAAACTTATTCATTATTAGCAGGCATTTTATTGTCTTTTTCGTTATCTATTCAGGCGGGTGATCTGAAATTGTGGTATAAGCAACCTGCCGGAACGTGGGTGGAAGCGCTTCCGGTCGGCAATTCCCGGATGGGAGCGATGGTATATGGCGGAACGGCCCGTGAAGAACTTCAACTAAACGATGAAACCATGTGGGGAGGCAGTCCTTACCGGAATGACAGGCCGGAAGCATTGAAAAGTCTGCCCCAAGTGCGTGAACTGATTTTTGCCGGAAAAAACATGGAGGCTCAAAACTTGATTCAAGATAATTTTTATGCCGGGAAACATGGTATGCCCTATCAGACAATCGGCAGTTTGATTATAGAAACTCCCGGACATGAAAAGGTAACCGATTATTATCGTGATCTGGATTTGGAACGTGCGGTGGCTACTACTCGCTATAAAGTGGATGGCGTGACTTTTCAACGTGAAGTTTTTGCATCATTTCCTGATAAGGTGATAGTGGTCCGTTTGACAGCAGACCGGCCGGGGAAACTGAATTTTAAGGTCGGATATGTGTCGCCATTGGAACATAAAGTCAGCAGGAAAGGAAAAAAATTGGTTCTGACTGGAAAGGGTAGGGATCATGAGGGAGTGAAAGGATTGATTCGTATGGAAACACAGACGCAGGCTGATGTGGATGGGGGTAAGGTGAAAATTGATGACCAAAACATTACAGTGGAAGGAGCGGACAGTGTTACTCTGTATGTTTCATCGGGTACGAATTTTATTAATTATCACGATATAAGTGGCAATGAGAGTAAAAAAGCGTCTGGATATCTTTCTCTGGCATTGGGACGCCCTTATAGTCAGGTTTTACAGGAGCATATAGCTCTTTATAAAGAGCAGTTTGACCGTGTAAGATTGGATTTGGGAACCAGTGAGCGGGCTAAGCTGGAAACTGTCAAACGCATCGAACTGTTCAATGAGGGTAAGGATGTTTCTTTGGCGGTGTTGCTTTTTCAGTATGGACGTTATTTGCTTATTTCTTCCTCCCAGCCGGGAGGTCAGCCTGCCAATTTGCAAGGTATATGGAATAATAAACTGGCTGCTCCATGGGATGGAAAATATACCATCAATATTAATACGGAAATGAATTATTGGCCGGCTGAAGTGACCAATCTGAGTGAAACACACCAGCCCTTGTTCGAAATGGTGAAAGAATTATCAGTTACCGGCAGGGAAACGGCACGGACTATGTATGGATGCAACGGATGGGTGGCTCATCACAATACAGATATATGGCGTGCCACCGGTCCGGTGGATAAAGCGTTTTATGGTACATGGCCCATGGGAGGTGCTTGGTTGACTACCCACTTGTGGCAGCATTATTTATATAGTGGGGACAAGCTGTTTCTTTCCGAAGCCTATCCGGCATTAAAAGGAGCTGCTGATTTTTATCTTGATTATTTAATTGAACATCCTGAATACGGTTGGATGGT
>UMKL01012901.1_pt1 | contig 15904 bp, 7 predicted proteins | sample 1966241 | NCBI WGS metagenome assembly UMKL01 (sample SAMEA4836170, study PRJEB28245) | human gut metagenome | biome: gut microbiome; material: fecal sample | place: Denmark | collected 2008 | reverse complement strand
GCTGAGTTCCGCCAGAATATGGAGGGTGCCAAGGTGGATATGACCATTTCCCGTTCTGGTACAGACATTAAGGTGGTAGCTGTAGAGACTTGTACTAACGGCAAGGTTTACATCGAAAGATTCACTGCTCCTTGCAGCGATGCCAATGAGATGCTCCGTGCCTTCCTGATCGTTGATGGTTCTTATCTTGTGATGGATCCTGCTGCTTGCTATATTGGAAAGCCTTTGTATTAAAAGGAGGCTGAACTTCAACAATAACATTAATAGAATAAACAATGAACAATAACATATTGCATAAGTTATTCTTGACCCTGACACTGGTGCTCCTTACTTTAGGAGCATCAGCACAGGTTACCGTATCTGGTAATGTGTCAGATGAATCGGGTGAGCCTATCATCGGTGCTACTGTTATGGAAGCATTGACAACCAATGGTGTTGTTACTGATTTCGACGGTAACTTCAAGATTCAGGTGAAGAACGAGAACGCTACTTTGAAAATCTCTTATATCGGTATGGTTGCTCAGAACATCCGTGTAGGCAATCAGCGTAATATCAAGGTGGTTCTCAAGGACGAAAGTCAGAAAATCAATGAGGTCGTAGTCGTTGGTTACGGTCATCAGAAGAAAGAGAGTGTCGTAGGTGCTATCTCTCAGGTTAGTTCAGACGACCTCTTGAATACCCCTACAGCCAACGTTACACAGGCTATTGCCGGTAAGATTCCAGGTGTCGTAACAACCCAGGTATCTGGTGCTCCTGGTGCCGATGACGCTACCATCAACATCCGTGGTCGTGCTACCTTCGCTGGCGACGGTGCTCCATTGGTCATGGTAGATGGTGTAGAACGTGCTTTCTCTCAGGTAGCTCCTGATGATATCGAGAGCATCTCTGTATTGAAGGATGCTTCTGCTACAGCCGTTTATGGTGTGCGTGGTGCGAATGGTGTCATCCTCGTTACTACTAAGCGTGGTAAGGATATGAAGCCAGAGGTTAGCTTGACCAGCAACTTCATGTGGGGTACTCCAACCCGTAAGCCTCACTATCTGAACTCTTATGACTCTGTAACTCTCCTGGAGGAGGCTCTGAAGAACGATGGTCTTCCATCACAGTATACAGCTTCTGACATCGAGATGTACCGCAAGAGCTGTGCCGGCGAATTGACAGGTGCTGATGCGCTTCTCTATCCTAATGTAGACTGGTATGATGAGGTGCTCAACAACTGGGCTCCTTCTCAGCGCTATAATGTAAGTGTACGTGGTGGTACGAAGCGCATGCGCTACTATGTCTCTGGTGAAATCTACAACCAGGGTTCTCTGATCAAGAACCTCAGCCAGGATACCTACGGTAACTCTTCAAGCCCAGGCTACAACCGTTACGCTTTCCGTGCCAACATGGACTTCTTCCTCTCTAAGGATTTGACATTCAGCGTAAACTTCGGTACACGTTTCGAGAACCGTCATGGTTCTAACACCAACGAGAGTTCTACCAACTATGATATCTTCGCACGTATCAACCATACTCCAGGTTGGATCTTCCCAGTATCTTATGAGGTACAGAATGGTGAGACAACCAAGACTCTCTATGGTGGTACAGCCGTATATCAGGACAACGTAGTAGCTGCCCTTGCCAAGGGTGGATACTATCGCGGAACCAATACCATCAATGAGACCAACTTCATTGCTGATTACAAGATGGACTGGTTGACTCCTGGTCTTTCTGTCCGCGGTATGGTTTCGTTCGACTACGACTCTTATTATAAGAAGACATTTGGTGCTGCATTCGCAACTTACGAGTTGAACGACCGCAACAACTTTACAAGTGCAGATGCTTATACCAAATATAATGTAGACGGCGACCTGGCTTATTCTAAGGGTTCTTCTACAACTTACAAACTCTATATGGAGGGTCAGATTAACTACGCCCGCAAGTTTGGTAAGCACGATGTTACCGGTATGGTACTTTACAACCAGAACGACTACCGTTACAACTCAGACCTGGCTAAGCGCTATCAGGGTCTCGTAGGTCGTGTAACTTACGGCTATGATGACAAGTATCTCGCTGAGGTTAACGTTGGTTACAATGGTTCAGAGAACTTCCTCAAGGGCAAGCGCTTCGGTTTCTTCCCAGCCTTCTCACTCGGTTGGCGTGTAACTCAGGAAGAGTTTATGAAGCCAACAGAAAACTGGTTGAACAACTTGAAGATCCGTGCATCTTACGGTGAGGTTGGTAACGACGTATATACCGTAGGTGGTGTGGCTCAGCGCTTCCTCTATGAGGAAAAGTGGAACCAGATTACAAACGATTACTACTTCGGTAATACTGGTACAACCGGTATCTTCGAGAGCCAGTATCCTAACTATGGTGTAACCTGGGAGCGTGCCAAGAAGTTCAACGTAGGTTTGGAGTTCGGCTTGTTCAATGGTATGCTGACTGGTAACTTCGACTACTTCGTTGAGAACCGTAACGATATCCTGACAGAATATTTGAGCCGTCCACAGTGGGTAGGTGTAACGATGGCTGCCGGAAACCTCGGTAAAACTCAGAACAAGGGTTACGAGTTGGAACTCCATCACTTCAACCACATCGGCAAGGACTTCACCTATAATGTAGGTGTTACCTTCTCTCATGCAGCCAACAAAATCAAGAATATGGATGAGCCTGCTTACAAGACCGCTTACCGCAAGCGCGAAGGTCACCCAATCAACCAGTACTTCGGTCTGGTATGTGAGGGTTTCGTAACACAGGCAGACTTGGATAATCCTAACTTCCCAGTATCAACCTACGGCAACGTAAAGGTTGGTGACCTGAAGTACAAGGATATGAATAAAGATGGCTTCATCGACGACCGTGATGAGACATTCATCGGCTATAGCGATATTCCAGAGAACACATACGCTCTGACCCTCGGCGCCAACTATAAGGGCATCGGTTTCGAAGTAATGTTCCAGGGTGTAGATCATGTATCCCGTTACTACGACAGCGATGCGATGTTCGCCTTCCAGAACAACGGTAAGGTAAAGGATATCCACCTGAACCGCTGGAACCCTGCAAAGAGCGAGGCAGAGAACCTGGCAACAGCAGAATATCCATTGCTCCATTACGGTAGCAACGGTGACCACAACCAGCGCCAGAACTCATTCTTCCTGAAGAACGGTTCATTCGTCCGTCTGAAGAACATCGAGTTGAGCTATACATTCCCTAAGGAGTTGATTAAGCATGTCGGTATGAGCAATGTTCGCTTCTACATCAATGCCAACAACCTCTTTACATGGGATCATCTCGACGACTTGGTTGACCCGGAGAGTAACGGTTCAAACCGTTATCCACTCTTGAAGACCGTCAACGTAGGTTTCAATGTCGTATTCTAATTCAAGAACATTCAAAAAGAATCGAAAATGAAGAAATATAGTATATTTGCTTTGGCGCTCGTTATGGGAGCAATGACGCTCACCTCTTGCGAAGACGCCTTTGGCAATTTCCTCGACAAGCAGCCAAGCAATGAGTTGACAAAAGCTGAGGTGTTGGGTAACTTCACTCTGTTGGAAGAGAACCACAATGATACTTACAACTTCCTGCTTCACGGTGCCAACCGCGTGAACAACTCATGGATGGATGCTGCTACCGATCTGGCTGAGTCAAGTATTGGTACATCAGGTACACGTACCACATTCAATATCGGTAACTATTATGGTGGTGGCGGTGCAGCAGAGCTGACTTCTCCTTGGGAGAGCCGCTATCGTGGTATCCGCAAGTGCAATATCACCATCAACACATTGGAGCAGGACACTGAGAACAAGCTTCGCCCTGCAGATGTTGACGTAGAACTTTACAATTCACGTAAGGCAAACTATATTGCAGAGGCCCGTTTCCTCCGTGCCTATTTCTACTGGGAACTGTTCCTCCGCTACGGTCCGGTGCCATTGGTTACTACCGAGCTCGACCCTAATGGTGACTTGATGACAGGTTATACTGAGCGCCCAGACCTCAGGACCTTCATGGATTATCTCTTCAAGGAGGTGAAGGAATGCGAGAGCAGTCTGAAGACTTATGCAGAGACCAGCGATGCTACTTATGCAGGTGAGGTGAACCAGCCTACAGCACGTGCCCTCTATGTTCGCATGATGCTCTATATGGCAAGTCCACGCTACTCAGCACAGAGCGGTGTTACCTGGCAGCAGGCTGCAGACGCAGCTGCGGGCTTCATCGCTGACTATGGTGAGAATTATAGATTGGAAGACCGTACCAACGGTGGTGTAGCAGCCTACAACAATGCCTGGTTGCTCAACACTTATACTGACAAGAACCCTGAGGTTATCTTCTTCCGCAACGATGTAGCCATCGGTTGGAGCGGTATTTCTACCGATACTCCAGTAGGTGAAGGTGGACAGGGTGGTCTTTGCCCAAGCCAGAACCTCGTAGATATGTATGATATGGAAGATGGTTCAGCTCCTTTCAAGCAGTATGATGCAACAGGTGCTCCGGTTTATGTAAACGGCAAGCCTACTATCAACGAAGAGAGCGGTTATACAGAGCAGAAGATGTGGAAAAACCGTGATCCACGCCTCGCAGCTACCATTCTTTACAATGGTTGTGAGTGGGGTCAGGCTACCAGCACCAAGACCAATGTCATTGATGTGGTTTATGGTCATCGCGATAATCCTATCGGCAACCAGAATGCTACTCCAACAGGTTACTATGTACGCAAGTATATTCCTGAGACCATCCTGAGCAGTAACCACAGCGGTACAGCCAAGCGCCTCTGGAAGATCTTTACCTATAGCGAACTGCTTCTGAACTATGCTGAGGCATTGAACGAGGCTGACTATGCAGGCAACAAGACACAGGTTTGCAACCTGCTCGACCAGATTCGTCATCGTGGCGGTATCATCGGCAATGTTGCCGATCGTGCAGACTTGAATTCCCAGACAGCTATGCGCAATTTCATCCACAAGGAGCGTACCATCGAACTCGCTTTCGAGGAGCACCGCTGGTGGGATGTACGTCGCTGGAATGTAGCAGGCGATGCGCTCGGCCGTGATATCTACGGTGTAAACGTGGCAGCAGATGGCACCATTACCCGTAAGGTAGCCCAGAAGCGCAAGTGGCAAGACAAGTTCTACCTCTATCCAATCCCAGAGGCTGAGGTTTGGAAGATTGGTCAGGACTTCCAGAACGATGGTTGGAAAGAATAACTCTTTTAATGATAGAATCGTATGAATAATATTCAGAATATATATAATAAGGTATCTTCATCAAGCAAAGTCTTGATGCTGAGTGCACTTCTCTGTGCTTCAAGCTCAGTCTTGGCACAGGAGCAGGTGCTCAAAGGCCGAATCGTCAACAGCCAGGGTGATCCAATCCCTGGAGCTGTTGTCAACGTGGCAGAGGAAAGCCGCATTGCCCTGACCGACAAGGATGGTTACTTTACATTGAAGAAGGTAACTCCTAGCGATGAAATCTGCGTAAGTAGCGTAGGTTACAAGAATGCGCAGGAGAAGGTTACCACTTTTGACGGCACATACGTCATTAAGATGGAAGATGATGCTGACGAGTATGAGCATCTCGCTCCTGTTCCTTTCGGCGAGCAGAAAAAGAAAATCTTGACTGATTCCCGTTCGGTTGTTTCAGGCGAGGAATTGCAGAAGCATCCTGTTACTATTCTTCAGAATGCCTTCACCTCAACACTGAATGGTGTGCAGACCTACGAGTGGTCTTCTGAGCCAGGATGGTCGGAGAGCTTCCTCTTTATCCGTGGTATCCGTACCACCAACCAGAGTGCCCGTTCTCCACTAATCATCGTGGATAACGTAGAGCGTGACCTCTCCTTCCTCGATGCTTATCCTATCGAGAGCATCACCGTATTGAAGGATGCTGCCGCTTCTTCTATCTATGGTATGCGTGGTGCCAATGGTGTGATTATGGTTACTACCAAGCGCGGTAATGCCGGTAAGACTAAGATTGATTTCACTCAGGAAGTCGGTTTCCAGACCCTCGCCAACAAGATGGAGGTTCAGAACTCTTACAACATGGCGATGACCCGTAACCAGGTACGCTATCTGAGCGGTATGGATCCGATGTACACCCAGGAGCAGCTCGACAACTACAAGTATGTATGCGATGGTGGAACGTTTGCTGACGATGATATCCGCAAGTACCAGTACTTCAATACATCTTGGGCAGACCAGTTGTATCGTGAAGCTGCACCGCAGTATCGCACCAACCTGCAGATTAGTGGCGGTAACCAGCGTGCCCGCTACTATGTAAGCTTCTCTTATCTGCGCCAGGAGGGTATGTGGAATACCGAGGGTACAGAAATGAATGATGGTTACAGCACTCAGCACGTACTGAACCGCTGGAATCTCCGTTCTAACATCGATATCGATGTATCCAAGTATCTGAATGTATCTCTCGACTTGGGTGGACGTATTGATAACATCTCTCAGCCTACTGAGGGCGTGTTCAACCTTGTTACCTTCGGTGTAATTGAGGCAAACCCTATGGCTCCTACCCATAACCCTGACGGAAGTATCTATTCTTCATCTACAGCCAACAACCCGGTACGTTACCTGGGTGGTTCCGGTTTGGAGAAGAACCGTCGCCGTAACTTGTATTCTACCTTGAATGCCAAGTACGATTTGAGTCCTGTATTGAAGGGCTTAGGCTTGTTCGGTACTGTCAGCTTCGATGCATACGAGACTTTCGAGTCAACACAGACTGCTCAGATGGATTCATGGAACTACGACTACGATAACCTGGCGGTTACCGATGTCAGCCAGTTCAAGTATACCAAATATACAACCAAGGCAGCTTTGAGCAACCCATCAGCTAATCAGCGTGGTTACTACTACAACCTGAATCTGTTTGGTGGTGTAAGTTATAAGAACAGTTTCGGTAAGCACAATGTAGATGCCCGTGCCTTTGCCCGTTACTACCGTAATGAGGAAGCAGGTTCAGATTACTCTACCCAGCAGAGTGCATCTTCAAACCGCTATCTGGCATACAACTTCCAGGGAACATACGACTATGCCAACAAGTATATCGCATCAGTCAACCTCTCTCGTATGGGATGTGATAACTTCTCACCAGACGACCGTTGGGGAACCTTCTGGGGTGCATCAGCAGGATGGGTACTCTCTGAGGAATCCTGGATGAAGAAACTTGGCTTTGTCAATCTTCTCAAGCTCCGTGCTTCTTATGGTGAGGCTGGTCAGTCTTCTACTGGTGCAGGCCGTTACCCATATCAGAGTATCTATGGTTCAGCTACCGGTTACGGTTTCGGTTATAACGGAACTTTTGTGAATGGCTATGCTGAGAGCAAGACCGGTAATGCCAACAGTAAGTGGGAAATCTCTAAGATGGTAAACCTCGGTATTGACTGGAACCTCTGGAACAGCAAGCTCTATGGTAGCTTCGATGTCTTCAAGGAGTGGCGTTCTAACATCCTGGTATCCCGTTCAACTGTGCCAGAAACCATACTTGGTGTGCCTGTAGCACAGGATTCATATGGTAAGGTTGAAAGCCGCGGTTACGAACTCGTTCTCGGACATCGTGGCAATATCGGCAAGGACTTCAAGTACTTCATTGAGGGTCAGCTTACCTTCAACACCAACAAGGTTACCGATATCGATGAAACTGCACCAGATGTAGAATGGCAGCGCAAGGCAGGTCATAGAATCTATGACAACACTTCGGTAGCCGAACTCTATGAGCAGGCTCAGACAGGTACCAACCGTGTGGGTGGATGGAACATCTATAAGTTCGACCAGTGGGCTTCAGATCCTAACCTGATTGCAACCTCTCAGCAGGATGCCATCGACCATCCGGAAAAGTATCCATACAACAGCTTCTCTAATGGAGCACAGCAGTTGGGTACAGCAGTCTTCAAGGATATCAATGGTGACCGCGTGATCGACTCAAAGGATATGGTGCCAGATTCATACACCATCATTCCTGAGATGATTCCAACCTTCAACTTCGGTTTCGAGTATAAGGGCTTCGATGCACGCATGATTGTGAATGCTTATCTCCGTCGCTCTGTATTCCTTTCACCAGCTATCAGCTACAGTGGATGGAGTAACATGGGTACCCATGAGGTAACAAAGGCTTGGGGTTACTATACAGATGACCCTTCTGATCCTCGCAACGTGAATGCTACTTATCCACGTCCTGTTTATAATGGATTCGATGCAGTTGATTCAGACCGTGCTACAGGCTCTTACCAGAACAACATCTGGGTACGTAATGGTAACTTCTGGTCAATCCGTAATATTGAGGTAGGATACTCTTTGCCTGCTAAGTTGATTTCTAAGTTGTGGATGACTAAGTGCCGCGTTTACTTCAGCGCTTATAATATTGCTACCTTTAGCAGTCTGCCAGATGATGTAGACCCAGAGAAGCCATTGAGCTACTGCTGGTGGTATCCAAAGACAAAGTCATTTACATTTGGTATTAACATTGGTTTCTAATCAATTTTATCAAAAACGAATATGAAAAAGATATTAGTTAATATATCATTGGCGATGCTGGCTGTAGGAGGTATGACCTCCTGCAGCGACATCCTCGATAAGGAAGTCGACTTGACTTATACCGACGAGAACATCTACAGCAACTACGACCGTACCCGTGGTGTCTTGGCAAATGCCTATACCTATTTGCCTGATGCCTTTGCGGGATATACCGATGGTCAGTTCCGTGCTGCTTCTCGTGACTGTATGACCGATAATGCCATCTCTTACTGGAATGTGCATTACTATCACAGTGTGTTGAACGATTCATACGATGCCAAGAACCACTGGTTTGCTGAGAATTATTGGAGCAACGACCTGAAGGGCATCCGTGTCTGCAACGACTTCATTTCAAAGGCACGTGAGAGCGTAATCGGAAATGCTGAGAAGAGCGGTGACGACAACAAACTCTGCGACCGTTACAAGGCAGAGGCGCGTTTCATTCGTGCCATCCTTCATTTCGATATGATTGGCTATTTCGGTGCAGTACCTATCGAAGATCATGTGTTGGATAATGCTGAGGCTGCTTCTATCACCCGTACTCCTGCTCCTGAAGCATTGAAGTGGGTAGCTGATGAATGCGATGCCATCATCCAGAGTGGTGCACTCCCATTCCGTTACAGCAATGAGAATGAGAACTGGGGACGTATCAATGGTGCTGCTGTCTATGCCTTGAAGTCAAGAGCATTGCTCTATCGTGCTTCTGCACTGAACAATCCTACAAATGATGTTACCTGGTGGCAGGAAGCTGCTGATGCAGCCCTTGCTTTTATCAATGCCAATAAGAGTTCTGCCAATCCTTACCGTCTCTACACAACAGATGATAACAACCCAAACAAGAACTACTACGAGTGCTTCACCAGTACCCCTCACCTGAATCCTGAGTATATCCTCAGCCGCAGTGAGTGGAATACACGAGAAATTGAGATGTTCAACACTCCTTGTGGTTTCTCCGGTAATGTGAACTCTACCGGTCGTGTAAACCCTACACAGAATCTGGTTGATTCTTACGAGACCATCAATGGTCTTCCTATCGACCAAGATCCTTCTTACAATGACCAGGATCCTTACAAGAACCGTGACCCACGTCTGGAGCAGACCATCTTCCATCAGGGAAGCATCTGGGGTGATAAGAGCCAGGATGAGGAGCGTGCCGTTGATGTTTCTGTTGGCGGTAAGGACTATCAGGAACTTCATGGTGGTACCACAACCGGTTACTACTCTAAGAAGTTCGTTCACAATATGAGTTTCAAGAACCCTACCACTTATATCACAGCATGCCCTATCTTCCGCTATGCTGAAATCCTCTTGAATGCTGCTGAGGCATTGAACGAGGCAAAGGGTCCTGAAGCTGCCTACGACTATGTAAACCAGGTTCGTGCCCGTGTGGGTATGCCTGCTTACAAGGGTATGACCAAGGAACAGCTTCGTGAGCGTATCCGCAACGAGCGTCGCATCGAACTGGCTTTCGAGGATCACCGTTTCTTCGACGAGCGCCGCTGGAAGTTGTTTGATGGCAAGAGTGCTGCTACAGAAAAGAGTGAGCCACGCTACAAGCAGGTTTACAACATCTATAGCGTTGTTGTTACTCCTGATGAGAGCCAGGTATATACTTATCGCAATGATAATACCCATCCTACCCGTGCGTTCTCTTCTCCTAAGAATTATTACTTCCCAGTGCCTGACGACACTTACAAGAAGAATCCTAACTTAGGACAGAATGCAGGTTGGGAACTCTCAGATGCTCCAAAGAAGGACGACACCACTGAGGGTGGAGATAACACTGAAGGTGGCGAGACTACTGAGGGTGAAACAACCGGCAAGTAATCTTTGTCAATATACATTATATATTTTAGGTGAGGTCTATGGCGAAAACACCATAGACCTTCCTTGGTTAAAAAAAATCATATCTTAAACTTGAAATCGTATGAAGAAGTTATTACTTTCTGTCATGAGTCTGATGGCGATGAACGGAGCTATGGCTCAGACGCCTGTCGGCGATAATGATCTGGCTAATGCATACGCTACCCAAACGATAACAGGGCGCATCGCTGTGCATGACCCTTCTATCGTGATGGATGTTACGGGCTCTACCACCAACCCTAAATATTATATCTACGGTACGCATCTTGGCAGAGCCAAGACTTATGCTACGGGCAACTATCAGATATGGTACACCTTCAAAACTGGTGAGGAGAATGCCGGAACCAGCAACAGTCTTTTTGCTGACGTGAATGGTAAACTGATTAATTTTAAAGATGCTTACGCCACTCACGTCATCAAAAAGGTGAAGAACTATAAGGGCGAGGAAGTGGCTTTCGGCAACTTCGATGCCAATGGATGGCAGTATAAAGGACCTATCAACGTGAATGGCGCCTGGACTAACACTGCCAATACCGTAGCCGGAATGCAGTGGGCTCCTGATGTCATCTACAACAAGACCATGAAGAAATGGTGTATGTACATGAGTCTGAATGGTGATTATTGGTGCTCTACAATCGTCTGTTTCACTTCCGAAGACTTGGAAGGTCCTTGGGTATATCAGGGACCGGTTATCTGTGGCGGTTTCTCTGGTAAATTCGGTCATAATGGCTATGCTACAGCTGATGACTGGAAAAATACAGATTTGACGATTGCTACAGGATGCACTTCGCTTCCTGCCCGCTATGCTACTCCAGGCGATGCTTATGGTGCTCACTGGGGAGAATACTGGCCAAATTGTATTGACCCATGTGTGTTCTATGATGATGATGATAATCTCTGGATGAGTTACGGCTCATGGTCGGGTGGTATCTTCATGATCAGACTCGATAAGACCAACGGTCTTCGCGATTACACTTATACCTTCCCTTATCAGATTAATGGTGTTGATGCGACTCCTGGTTCCTACAATCAGGCTTGTACTTCTGATCCTTATTTCGGCAAGAAGATTGCCGGTGGATATTATGTTTCCGGCGAGGCAAGCTATATCCAGAAGGTGGGCAAGTTCTACTATCTCTTTATGAGTTATGGTGGTTTGACGGCTGCTGGTGGCTATCAGATTCGTGTTTTCCGTTCGGAGAAACCTGACGGACCTTATAAGGACTGTCTTACTTCAACGGGCATTGATGCTATGTATGGCAAGTATATCCTCAACTTCGGTGGGGATGCCAAGCGCGACGAGGGTGTGAAACTCTTCGGCAACTACCAGTGGGAAACCATGCCTAATGCTGAACTGGCTCAGGGACATAATTCAGCCATCGTAGACCATAAGGGACGAGCACTCATCGTTTACCATACCCGCTTCTTGAACAGAAGTGAGGAGCATGAGGTTCGTGTACATCAACTCTTCGTTAACCAGGACGGTTGGCTGGTTGCTGCTCCTTACGAGTTTAGCGGCGAGACTTATACTGATAATGATATTGCTACCCAGCAGCTCTATGATGCAACAGAGGTAGAGGGCGATTATCAGATGATAGCTCATCCTTACCGTCAGAATACGGCGGCAATGGCTTATGAGAAACCTGTTACCATCCATCTCAATGCAGATGGTTCTATCTCAGGCGAGTATACCGGTAAATGGGAACTGGTGAGCGGTACAAGCTACATCAATCTTACCTTGAAGGGTGTTGCTACAGCCAATGCAGAGGTGAAGTTCAAGGGTGTGCTTACCGAGCAGACTATCGATTATACCAATATCAAGGCACTCTGCTTTACAGCCCTCAGTTCTTCTGACGGTTTGGCTACATCAGGTGGTGCCAGCTTGCAGACTCGCGGTTTGAGTATCTGGGGAAGCAAGGCAGATGCCAAGGCGGCTATCAAATATACATTGGATAAGACCAGCGTTCCTTTCGCAGATGGTGCAACTTTGAATTCAAAGCCAAAACTCCCAACAGAGGGGCATCTCGGTGCTACCATTTCATGGAAGTCAAGCAATCCTTCTATTCTGACCGATGAGGGCGTAGTAAAAGGCAAGGGTAAGGTAACCATGACCATGACTGTCAGCAAGGACGGTTATGAATATACTAAGGATTATACCCTGAACATCGATGCTGAGGCAGAGGAAACTACTCCGGTTTACTATCCTGTTTCTGCACAGAAGAATACAACGAATGCCTATGCTACCAACCTGAGTCAGGATTATACTGTGAAGGCTGGCAATAAGGCGCAGTTCAAGTTCTATAACTATACAGAAGGTGCAGAGGTTTATAAGAGTTGGGTATTGGGTGTTTCTAACGTTGCTCATGGCGCTACTGGATATAAGGAGTATGTGATGTTGCGTAATGATAACTGGGAGAATATTGCCTGGGACAACACCGGATGTGTCAACGATTACAATTGGGATACATTTGCGAAGGATATGAATGGCTCATTGGTAGATATGACCGTGGAATATGCTGCTACAGGCGCATTCAAGATGACTGCTGTGATTACCACAACGGATAATAAAGTGTATCATTATTCATATACAAAGACTATTACAGATAAGCCGTCTGAGATTAACGTGTTCTTTACCGGTGAGAACTCTTACATCGACGGCTCAAGCCTTTCTACAGGCATCTCGAACCCTATCATCATTCAGAAGAAGAATGATAGCAAGTGGTTCAACCTCTCCGGTCAGCAGGTAGACAAGAGCTACAAGGGTGTAGTGATTGTGAACGGAAAGAAATTTGTGAACAAGTAATTCTCTTATATATATAATAAGGTGTAATTATATGAAGATTTCTAAAATACTATTGGGAGCAGCAATGTTCATTGCTGCTCCTGTTGTAAAAGGTGGTTGTCAGATGATGGCACAGAATGCTCCGCAGGAACCGATAGTGGTAGATACTCCTTTTGTCCACGACCCCGTGATGGCGTATGAGAATGGCAAGTACTATCTCTACTGCACAGGTCATGGCATCACGCAGATGACTTCCACCGACCGCAAGCATTGGACCATCGTTCCTCAGGGCGTGCTCAAGAACAGCGAGATTCCGGCATGGACGCATGATAGTGTGCCGGGTTTTACCACGCATATCTGGGCTCCGGATGTTATCCGCTTCAAGAACAAGTGGTATCTGGCTTATTCCTGTTCTACCTTTGGCAAGAATACTTCTGCCATCGGCTTGCTGAGCAATACTTCCTTATCTGATAAGGATGGATGGAAGGATGAGGGCTGCCTCATCGCCTCCAAGGGCGATAGAGACAATTGGAATGCCATCGATCCGAATTTCATTGTTGATGAGAAGGGAACCCCTTGGCTTATCTGGGGCTCTTTCTGGGATGGCATCCAGATGATTAAGTTGGATAAGAAGACGATGCATGTCAAGAAGGGCGCCAAGCCTCAGACCATCGCCCGTCGTCATGCCGTGGGCGATACTTCTGCAGAGCCGAATCCTACCTCCAAGTTTGCCGGCACCAATGCCATCGAGGCTCCTTTCATCATGAAACATGGTGATTATTACTATCTCTTCGTGAGCTGGGATTACTGCTGCCGTGGCATCAAAAGCAACTATCGTGTTGCCGTGGGCAGAAGCAAGAAGGTTGCCGGTCCTTATTTGGATAAGGCAGGCAGAGACATGCACAATGGCGGTGGTACGCTGATTCTGGAAGGCGATAAGAAAGAATATGAGGCGATGGGCCATTGCTCTGCCTACTCTTTCCCTGATGGCGATTTCTTCTTCTGCCATGGTTACAGCGTGCCAAAGAATGGCGCCAGCATCCTGGTTCAGAAGAAAATCAACTGGACGGAAGATGGGTGGCTGACGCTGGAATAACGTCGCGACGTATCTGTCGCTACGTCGTGACGCGTCGATTGCTACGTCGTGACGCCTCAGATGTTACGTCGTGACGTAATTTCGGGAACATCGGCAAGTGGAGACGCTTACGCTTTATTTTTAAAACACGGACAAATTGAATTTGTCCGGCTCATTTGTCCGGTAGCTTGTAAGTTGTTGAAAATAAGTAATTTATAAGACTGTGGATAATTTGTCCGGACAAATTCAATTTGTCCGTGTTGTTTTTTTAGCCCTTTTTTGCTTGAAAACCATGGGATATGGTGCCGAAACCTATGAGATGCTGGAAAGAAACCTATAAGTTATGATGAAAGAAACCTATGAGTTATGATGAAAGAAACCATGAGTTGTGAGGGAGAAAACTATGACTTAGTTTTTTTAACAAATCAAGTCGGCTCGAAGTACTCGGCTCATCCTAACTATATAAGCATCAAAAAAAACGAAACAGATAACTTGGTAAGCTTCTGTTTCGGATTTTTTCTTTATTCTTCCTTAATCTTCCAATCGCTGATAGTGCGCTGGGTGCTGTCAAAACTGATGCCGCTCTTCACCTCTGTGCGGATATAGATGTTGAGAAAGCTGAACATCAGATAGAAGATGGTCTGATAATGCTTCTCGCTATGATTCTCCAGATCGTATGGTATCGTAGCCATATAGGTGCGCATGTGCTCCAGTGCCGCCTCGATGTCATTTCTATAAACCGCCTTGCAGAATCCCAAGAGGAAGGCATTGTTGTCAGAACGGCGAGGATTCACATAATGGGGAATCAATGAGTTGAGCAGTCCGTCGCGTACCTCCTTGTTTGGGATGTCCAGCGTATATTCCTGAAACATCGGTTCATATTTCTTGATGGTCAGATAGCCGCTCTGATAAAGCAATGGCAAGGCATCCGTCATTTCTTCTGTAGATTGGTCGAAGGAACTCAATACGGTCTCTTGACTCTCTAAAGTAGAAAGATTGACATGATACTTATCCAAGAGTTTCAAGAGGAAGGATGGAGTGCCGGAACCAAACCAATAAGGAGCAATCTTGCCTGCATTCAGTGCCTTTACCAGACTGAATGGATTAAAGATATCCTCAGATTTCTCACTGAAATGATAACCGTCGTAGAATTGCGTCAGCTCTTCCAGGCATTCTTCATACGACATGCCAAGGGCCTCGCCCATAGCCTCAATATCCGGTTTCATCTGTGTAGTAAGTTCCGTCTTGCTGATACCACAGATAGCCGAATACTGGTTGAACATGCTTATATTGTCGAGGTTGTTGAGTCCGCTGAATATGCTAGACTGAGGAAACTTGGTGATACCCGTAATAAAGGTGAACTCCAGATATGGGTCGAGCATTTTCAAAGGGCTGTAGAAGTTCTGCATGATGCGATGTAGCGGCTGCAAGTTCTCTTTTTCATGCACTACGTCCAGTAAAGGGGCATCATATTCATCGATGATGACTACTACATTTTTGCCCGTCTGATTGTATGCCTGCTTCACCAGTTCTATCAAACGGAGGTTGGCATCTATCAGGTGCGTCTTGTATCCCCATTTTGTCTCCTGTTCTTCAAGCATATCAGCCAGATATCTTTCCAACTGCTCCACGCCCATGTGCTTGGCACCGCTCATGTCGAAGTGTAGCACAGGATGCTTCACCCAT